>Ga0181520_10000761_pt1 | contig 69398 bp, 70 predicted proteins | sample PEATcosm2014_Bin_29_FD_132451 | JGI IMG/M metagenome (GOLD analysis project Ga0181520, IMG submission 132451) | Peatland microbial communities from MTU Mesocosm Facility, Houghton, MI, USA - PEATcosm2014_Bin02_30_metaG | ecosystem: Environmental > Terrestrial > Soil > Wetlands > Peat | place... | reverse complement strand
GATGATGTGGCGCTTGATGAACTCGGCGCCCTCGCGCGCGCCGTCCTCGGGATGCTTGAGGCAGCACTCCCATTCGAGCACCGCCCACGACGAGAAGCCGTATTGCGCCATCTTGGAGAAGATGGCGGAGAAGTTGACCTGCCCGTCGCCGAGCGAGCGGAAGCGGCCGGCGCGTTCGACCCACGGCGCGTAGCCGGAATAGACGCCCTGGCGGCCGCTCGGGTTGAACTCGGCGTCCTTGACGTGAAACGCCTTGATCCGCTCGTGATAGATGTCGAGGAAGGCGAGATAGTCGAGCTGCTGCAGCACGAAGTGCGAGGGGTCGTAGAGGATGTTGCAGCGCTTGTGGCCGCCGCTCGCCTCGAGGAAGCGCTCGAAGGTCGCCCCGTCGAAGACGTCTTCGCCGGGATGGATCTCGAAGGCGACGTCGCAGCCGGCGTCGTCGAAGGCGTCGAAGATCGGCCGCCAGCGGCGCGCGAGCTCCTCGAAGGCCGTCTCGATCAGCCCCGGCGCGCGCTGCGGCCAGGGATAGACGAACGGCCAGGCGAGCGAGCCGGAGAAGGTCGCGTGCGCCTTGAGGCCGAGGTTCTTTGACGCCTTGGCGGCGTAGAGCATCTGCTGCACCGCCCATTTCTGGCGCGCGGCCGGGTTGCCGTGGACTTCCGCCGGCGCGAAGGCGTCGAACGCTTCGTTGAAGGCCGGGTTGACCGCGACCAGCTGGCCTTGCAGGTGGGTGGCGAGCTCGGTGATCGCGAGCCCGTTGCTCGCCGCGATCCCCTTGAGCTCGTCGCAATAGGCCTGCGACGAGGCGGCCTTGGCGAGGTCGATCAGCCGTCCGTCCCAGGCGGGAATCTGCACGCCCTTGTAACCAAGCGAAGCCGCCCATCCGCACATCGAAGCGAAGGTGTTGAACGGCGCCGCGTCGCCGGCGAACTGCGCCAGGAAAATCGCCGGACCCTTGACCATGCCAGCCATGATCGTCCCCTAAAATTGCTGCGGCGCGCCGGGCGCGCCTCTCGGATTAAAGAAACCGGGGAGCGCGAAACGCGCCCCCCGTCGTGCTTCATTCAGCCGCTCAGAACGGCGAATCCTTGTAGTAGAAGTTCTTCGCGTTCTCCTTGGTCACCAGCGTCGCGTTGAGGATGTAGTTGCCGCTCACCGGCATGTTCTCCTCGAGCCCGAGCGCGGTGAGATCCATCGCCACCGCCACCATCGCCGGCGGATAGAGCACGTCGACCGGAATCATCGAGTCGCCGTCCATGACCTTCTTGATCATGTCCTTCATGCCGGCGCCGCCGACGACGAACTTGATGTCGGTGCGCTTGGCCTGGTTGATCGCCTCGAGGATGCCGACCACCATGTCGTCGTCCTGCGCCCACACGGCGTCGATCTTGGGATGCTTGACCAGGAAGTCCTGCATCACCTTGAACGCGTCGTCGCGGCTCCAGTTGCCGTACTGGGTGTCGAGCACCTTGAGGTCGGTGCCCTTGATGCCGTCCATGAAGGCGTTGTAGCGCGCCTCGTCGATCGGGATCGGCAGGCCGCGGATGATGACGATGTCGCCCTTGCCGCCCATCCGGTCCTTCATGTAGACGGCCGCGGCGCGGCCGAGGCCGGGATTGTCGCCGCCGACGTACAAGTCATAGATCGAGTGGTCGTTCGAGATGCGGTCGACGACCGTAACGAAGGTCCCCTTGTTCTTGACCTTCCGGATCGGGTCGGTAAGGACGTTCGGGTCGTGCGGCAGCACCACCAGCGCGTTGATGCCCTGGGTGGTCAGATCTTCAAGCGCATTCGCCTGCGCGGCGCCGTCGGGCGAGGTCTTCACGATGACTTTCAGCCCGGGATATTTCTTTTCCAGCGCCTTCGCCTCTTCCGTGGCGTGATAGACGATGCCGCCGGTCCATCCGTGATCCGCGGCGGGGATCGACACCGCCATGGTCACTTTGTCTTGCGCAAAGGCCGCGCTCGCCATGAGGCCGAGGATGGCCACGCTCGCCAGAAGTCGCTTCATGTTTTCACTCCCCTGTTCTGAGAGCGACGGTCCATGGCCGCGCCTCTCATTCCGCCTCATCGGCCTCGCGCCAAACCGCGTTGGGCCAGCATCGCGATGATGATGATCGCGCCCTGGACCGCGCCGATGAGGTATTCGCTGACGACGTTCGACAACAGCATGATGTTGCCGATGACTTCGAGGATGAGCGCGCCGGCGATCGTGCCCCACATCCGGCCGATGCCGCCCTTCATCCGCGTGCCGCCGACGACGACGGCGGTGATCGCCATCAACTCCCAGCCGAGCCCGGTGGTCGAGCTCGCCGAACTCAGCCGCGGCACATAGACGATGACGGCGATGCCGACGCAAAGGCCCTGCAGCACGTAGGTGATGGTGCGCACGCGCGCGACGTTGATGCCGGAGTAGCGCGCAACGTCCTCGTTCGAGCCGACCGCGCGCACGTGCCGCCCGTAGGCGGTGTTGTAAAGAATGAAAGCGCCGACGATCGCGACGCCGAGGATGACCAGAACCGGATAGGGCACGCCGAACAGGTCGCCAAAATAGACCTGGCGATAGGCGGCGCGGACGTCGTTATTGCGGATGGTGATCGACCCGCCCTGGGCGAGCCAAGTCAAGAGGGAGCGGAAGATGCCCATCGTGCCGAGCGTGACGATGAACGGCTCGATCTTGCCGAGCGTCGTCGTCAGTCCGTTGAACAGGCCGCACAGCGCGCTGGCCACGAGCGACAGCGCCATCGCGGCGATGATCAGCAACGTCGGGTCGGCGATGAGGCCGCTGTTGAGGAACAGGATCACCAGGCCGGAGACAAAAGCCGCCATCGCGCCGACCGAGAGGTCGAGCCCGCCGCCGACGATCACCAGGGTCTGCCCGACCGCTATCGTGGCGATGAAGGTGCTCCGCGCCAGCACGTTGGTGATGTTGTCGAGGCCGACGAAACGCGGATTGACGACCACGCCCAGGACGCAAAGCAGCGCCAGCGCGAGGAATGGCGCGACGGCGCCGATCTCGAAGGGCGCCCTCGACGGGGCCGCCGTTTCGTGCGTCGCTTGAGTCATGAGCGCGCCTCTCCCCCTCCTTGCGCATCGACGCCCGTCGCCAACACGACGATGGCGTGCTCATTCATCGCCTCGCCCTCGACCTCGCCGACGATCCGTCCGTTGCGCATGACGATGATGCGGTGGCAGATGCCGATCAGCTCGGCCATCTCGGACGAGATGACGATCACCGACCGGCCCTCCGCGGCGAGCGTGACGATGAAACGATAGATCTGCTGCTTGGCGCCGATGTCGACGCCGCGCGTCGGCTCGTCGATGACCACCAGCTTCGGGTCGAGCTGCAGCATCTTGGCGAGCAGCAGCTTCTGCTGATTGCCGCCCGACATCTGGCCGGCGAGCATGCCTCGGTCGCCGACGCGAATGTCGAAGCGCCGAATCGCCTGATCGAGCGCGCGCGACTCCTTGGCGCGGTCGACCAGCGGTCCGCGGCGGAAGCGATCGAGCGCCGCAAGCGTCAGGTTCGTGGCGATGGTCTCTTCGAGCAGCAGGCCTTTGCTCTTGCGGTCCTCGGTCAGATAGACGGCGCCGGCGTTCATGGCGCTGCGCGCCTCCGGCCAGCGTTGCGTCGCGCCGTCGAGACGGATGTCGCCGCCGCCCTTGCGCAGGCCGAACAGCGCCTCGAACAACTCGGTGCGGCCCGCGCCGACCAGGCCGGAGAAGCCGAGAATTTCGCCCGGCCGCACCGCGAAGCTGGTCTCTTCGGCGAATCCCGGCGCGCTGAAGTCCTTGACGACGAAGGTCGGCTCGCCGGTCGGCGCGGGCGCGCGCGGCGGATAAAGGTCGAGCAGGTCGCGCCCGACCATTAGCCGCGCCATGTCAAGCGGCTCGAGCTCGGCCGCGGGGCGGGTCGTCACCTGCTTGCCGTCGCGCAGCACCGTGACGACGTCGGCGATCGCTTTGACCTCCTCCAGGCGGTGCGAGATGTAGAGGACCGCCACCCCTTTCGCCTTCAATTCGCGGATGAGGTTCAGCAGCGCCGCGGTTTCGACCGGCGTCAGCGAGGCGGTCGGCTCGTCGAAGATCGCGACGCGGTGCGGAGTCGCCAGCGCGCGGGCGATCTGGGCGAGCTGGCGGCGCGCGATCGACAGCCGCTCCACCGGCACGGTGACCGAGACGTCGACGCCGAAGACGCGCATCGCCGCCTCGGCGCGGGCGTTCATGGTTCTGTCGTCGAGCTTGCCGCCGCGCCATAGCTCGCGGCCGAGGAACATGTTCTCGGCGATCGAGAGGTCGGGCGCGAGCATGATCTCCTGATGCACCAGCACGATGCCGCGCCGCTCGGCGTCGACCGGGCCGCGCAGCGTCATCGGCGCGCCGTCGAGGCGCATGGCGCCGCGGGTCGGCGTCAGGTGGCCGCTGAGGATCTTCATCAGCGTCGACTTGCCGGCGCCGTTCTCGCCGACGATGGCGTGCGCCTCGCCGGCGCGGAAGGCGACCGAAATGTCGCTCAGCACCTCGACCGGGCCGAAGGAGCGCGACAACCCGACGGCTTCGAGAACCGGCCCGCCGGCGGCGGCGTCCGCGAGCTTGACGCTGGACGTCATCGCGCCCGCCTTGCGCCGCCAGCGTTCGCCTGGACGGGCTGGCTGGCGCGCCTCCCAGTCCCATTTTCGACGCGGAGAACGGCCAGGGCAGGGTTCCCGCCGAGCCCAACTTGGAAATCCATGAGGAAGCCGGGAGCAACCGTGAGCCTTCCTAGCGACATGGATTTCCTCCCCTCTGAAGACGGCGGCGCACCTTTATTTCGGTACGCGAATTAAATCTGTCGCGAGTTTGCGACGCTGTCAAGATGGGCCTATCGTTTTCCGAAGCGCGCGCCGCGCGCGTCGGTTGACAACGGCGACCCTGGGTGAAATTAATCCACGTTCAGGATAAATTCCGTTTGCTCCGACGCTCGGCGAGTTCATGAAGACCGCTGACCCAGAATTGATGCGAGCGATCAATCGTTTCCACGTAATGGACGCGATCCGCCGGTTCGGGCCGGTGAGCCGCACCGAGCTGTCTCAACTGACCGAGCTAAGCCCGACGACGATGTCGGCGATCACCGCGGCGTTGCTCGACGACAAGCTGATCGTGCCGCTTCAACTTGGCGCCGTGCGCGACGTCGGCCGAGGGCGCCCCCGCGTCATGCTGGAACTCAATCCCGACGCCGCGCGCGTCGTTGGCGTCAAGCTCGCGCCCGATCAGATCACGATCGCAATTACGAACTTCTGCGCCGATGTGCTGCACGCGTTGGCGTTGCCGATCAGGATCGACCGACAGACCTCGACCGTCATCGCGGATCTGGTCGAGGACGGGGTGCGTCGCTGCGTCAGCGACGCCGAACTCGAGATGGACCAGATTTCTGGTCTCTGCGTCGGTCTGCCCGGCGTCATCGGGCGCGCGACAGGCGTGTGTCGGCAAAGTCCGATCTTCGGCGAACGCGACGTCGCCTTCGGTCCGAACCTGACCGAGCGGCTCGGCGTGCCGGTTACGATTGACAGCGACGTCAATCTCGTCGCGCTCGCCGAGCATTGGTTCGGGCAAGCGCGCGACCTCAACAATTTTCTCTTCATCAGCGTCGAGCGCAGTCTCGGTCTCGGCATTCTTCACGACGGCGAATTGTTCCGCGGCGCCGACGGCCTCGGACCCGATCTTGGCGACATGATGGTGCGCCCGCCCGGCCGCCGCGGCGGGCGGCTCACGGATCTCGCCTCCGAAGCCGCGGTGCTCGCGGAAGCCGAGCCGCTGTTGCGCAACGGCGAAGACGACGTCGCCCTGACGCAAAAACGCGCGATGAGCCAACTTCTCCAGCGCGCCGACGCCGGCGACGCGCGTAGCGTCGCCCTCCTTGGCGCGGCGGGCGAGGCGCTGGGATTCGCGATCGCCAATCTGATCACCGTGTTCGCTCCGCCTAAAGTCTTCATCTCGGGACGCGCGATGGGGAGTTGTCAGCATTTCGCCGAGCCGCTACGTCGATTAGTCGCGACGCTGCTGCCCCCGAGCCTCGCGAACGTCGCGGACATCGTGATGCGCGAGTGGGACGACGGCCTTTGGGTGCGCGGCGCCGCGGCAATGACGCTGCGCGATCTGTATGGCGCGCCATGGGGGACGACGGGACCGGCGCCGGCGCGGAAAGCGCCGCACATTTCGCAGGATAGTATGTAAAGTTGTGCGTCGGCGTCGACCGGCGCCGCCGCCGCTTGCGACCGGCGAGCGCAACTGAGGCGCCGGTTTATGGATGGGAGAGAATGATGCGCGAGGCGCTCATCGTATGGGGGGGCTGGAGCGGCCACGAACCGGAAGAGAGTGCGCATCTCGTCGCCGGCTTGCTCGAGAAGCACGGGTTCAAGGTCTACATCGAAGATACGACTGAAGCCTTCGCCGATCCGTCGATCGCGGACATGAGCCTGATCGTGCCGATCGTCACGATGTCGAAGATCGAGAAGGAAGAGGTCGAGACTCTCACCGCAGCCGTTCGCGGCGGCGTCGGGCTCGCCGGCTTTCATGGCGGCATGTGCGACGCCTTCCGCGACAGCGTCGAGTATCAGTTCATGTGCGGCGGTCAGTGGGTCGCATATCCCGGCGGCGTAACCGACTATCGGGTCGAAATCACCAAACCCGACGATCCTATCATGCAAGGGATTTTGAGTTTCGATTATCGCTCCGAACAGTACTACATGCACGTCGACCCTTCCAACGAAGTGCTTGCGACGACCCGGTTTTCTGGGGGGCGCGCGCCCTGGGTCGAAGGCGTCGTGATGCCGGTCGTCTGGAAGCGTCGTCACGGCGAGGGACGCGTGTTCTATTCCTCGCTCGGCCATTCCGCGGCGGAGTTCGAGATTCCCCAGATGCGCACGATCTTTGAACGCGGCATGCTATGGGCGGCGCGTTGAGGTCCTCATCGTCGGACCGGCGCCGCCGTTGCTGGTTCTCGCCGATAAGGCGTCGCGCCGACGGCTGAAATCGCGCCGGCCGATTGACACCTCGCGGCTTTTGCGGGACTTTTCGCTTAACGCGGGCGATTGGCGCGGCGACGCGCGTCGAGCGTGCGGCGCGTTGGCTTCTAGCGTGCGGCGCGCCGGCTTCTTATGTCAATCGAGAGCTCCGACGGCGAACGCTGCGCCGTCGCGGGCCGTGGCGACATGGCGAGGAATATCAAGCACTCCGGCGCCCTGCCGCCGCTGACCGCGTTGCGCGCTTTCGACGCCGTCGGGACGATGGGCGGCGTGCGCGCGGCCGCCGAAGCGCTCAACGTCGGCCCGACCGTCGTCTCGCGCCACATCGACAATTTGGAGAAGCGGCTGGGCGTCGCGCTCGTGCGGGCGAAAGGCCGAAGCATCGTGCTGACCGAAGCCGGGGCCAAGTTCCACGCGCAGATCACCAAGGCGTTCGCCATCATCGCCGACGCGACCGACGAGGTGACGAAGCCGGCGCGCGCGCCGCTCCGGATCTGGTGCACGCCGGGCCTCGCGGTGATGCGCCTGCTGCCGCGCCTGCCGGAGCTGGAGGCGCGCCTAGGCAAATTCGCGATCCATCTGCGTCCGACTCTCGCTCGTCCGGACCTCAAGCACGGCGAGGCCGATGCGGAGATCTTCTACCGCGCCGACGACGAGGGGGAAGCGCCGCGCGAGGGCCTGGTCGAGCTCGAGCTGGCGAGGCCGCGCGTCATGCCGGTGGCCTGCCCGACGCTGGTCGACGGGCGGGCGACGCCGTTGCGCGACCTCGCCCTGTTGAGTGATCTGCCGTGGATCGAAGAGCTGTCCAGCGACGAGTGGCGCAGCTGGGTCGAGAAGGTCGGCCTGCCGATCGACGCGCACGCGCAGGAGCGGCTAGTGGGGGCGCGGCTGTGGCACGCGCATGTCGCGATCGGCGCGGCTCAGCTCGGGCAGGGCGTCGCGCTCGCCAACGAGCTTCTGGTCGAGAACGACCTCGCGGAAGGGCGGCTGGTCGAGATCGGCCGCACCGACGTGCGTCTCGGCGCGTACATGCTGGCGCTGCGCGCCGAGACGCGCGAGGCGCCGGAGATGCGCGAGCTCGTCGCCTGGCTCGGCGCGCTGATGACGTCGCCGCGCTCGCCGTCGGCCTCCGACGATCCGTTGTCGAAAAGGCGACAATCCGGCGCAAACTAGGCAATTGTATTCGTCGATGCTCGGCGCACACTCGGCGGAATTCGAGCCGAGGAGACCGAGATGAGTTCCGCCAAGACCAGCGCGCCGAGCGCGAAGACGTCGAGCAACGCCGCGTGGTTCGCCCGTCGCGAAGCTGCCATTCCGCGCGGCGTCAGCCATTCCGCCGCGATCTTCGCCGAGCGCGCGCTCAACGCCGAGCTGTGGGACATCGAAGGCAAGCGCTACATCGATTTCGCCGGCGGCATCGCGGTGCTCAACACCGGCCATCGCCACCCCAAGGTGATGGCGGCGGTGCGCGGACAGATGGAGCGCTTCACCCACACCTGTTTTCAGGTTGCGCTCTACGACACCTATGTGCGGTTGGCCGAGCGGCTCAACGCCATCGCCCCGATTGACGGCCCGGCGAAGACGATCCTGCTGACCACCGGCTCCGAGGCGACGGAGAACGCGGTGAAAATCGCCCGCGCCGCCACCGGCCGCAGCGGCGTCGTCTGCTTCGCCGGCGCTTTCCATGGCCGCACCTTCATGGCGACCAACATGACCGGCAAGGTCCTGCCCTACAAGCGGCCGTTCGGACCGGCGCTGCCCGAGGTCTGGCACGCGCCGTTTCCGGCGCCGCAGTTCCACGTGACGGTCGAGGACTCGCTCAAGTACCTCGAGTTCCTGTTCCGCGCCGACATCGATCCCTCGCGCGTGGCGGCGATCGTGGTCGAGCCGGTGCAGGGCGAGGGCGGCTTCCACATGGCGCCGCCCGAGCTGATGACCGCGCTACGCGACCTCTGCGACAAGCACGGCATCGTCTTCATCGCCGACGAGGTGCAGAGCGGCTTCGGCCGCACCGGCAAGATGTTCGCGATGGAGCATTTCGCGGTGAAGCCCGACCTCGTCTGCGTGGCGAAGAGCCTCGCCGGCGGCTTCCCGCTGTCGGGAGTGATCGGGCGCGCCGCGCTGATGGACGCTTGCGGACCGGGCGCGCTCGGCGGCACCTACGCGGGCAATCCGCTGGCCTGCGCCGCCGCGCTGGCGGTGCTCGACGCGTTCGAGGAAGAACAGCTGCTCGACCGCGCCAACGCCATCGGCGCGCGGCTGAAGGCGCGCCTCGAAGCGATCCGCGCCGCCAACACCAGCCGCCCGATCGCCTTCATTCGCGGGCCCGGCGCGATGGTCGCCTTCGACCTGGTCAAGGAGCGCGGCGGCGAGGAGCCGGACGCCGAGGGGACGAAGCGGGTGACCGCCCGCGCGGCCGAGCTCGGGCTGGTGCTGCTGTCTTGCGGCGTCTTCGCCAACACCATCCGCATCCTGGTTCCGTTGACGGCCTCGGACGCGGTGGTCGACGAAGGCCTCGATCGCCTCGAAGCCGCTTTGAAGGCATAATGGCGGATGCGGGCGGCGAGACGACGCGAGGAAGGCCGATGACGACAAGCGCGCATGAGAACAAGACCGCCGACATCGGCTTGAGCGACCCGTCGCTCGTCAAGGACAAGTGCTACGTCGACGGCGCTTGGATCGGCGGCGCGGCGACGATCGCGGTGAACAACCCGGCCGACGACAGCGTGGTCGGCTATGTGCCGAAGCTCGGCGCGGCGGAGACGCGCCGCGCCATCGAGGCGGCGGAGCGGGCGCAAAAGGCGTGGGCGCGCAAGACCGCGAAAGAGCGCGCCGGGATCTTGCGCAAGTGGTTCGAGCTGATGATGGCGAACCAGGACGATCTCGGGCGCATCATGACCGCCGAGCAGGGCAAGCCGCTCGCCGAGGCGCGGGGCGAGGTCGGCTACGGCGCTTCGTTCGTCGAGTTCTTCGCCGAGGAGGGCAAGCGGGTCTATGGCGAGACCATTCCCTCGCCCTGGCCGAACGCGCGCATGCTGGCGATCAGGCAGCCGCTCGGCGTGGTCGCGGCGATCACGCCATGGAACTTCCCCAACGCGATGATCACCCGCAAGGCGGGTCCGGCGCTCGCCGCCGGCTGCGCCTTCGTCTGCAAGCCGGCGAGCGAGACGCCGCTCTCGGCGCTCGCGCTCGCCGCGCTCGCCGAGCGGGCCGGGATTCCGCCCGGCGTGTTCTCGGTCGTCACCGGCCTATCGAGCGAGATCGGCGCGGAGATGACCGGGAACCCGATCGTGCGCGGCCTCTCCTTCACCGGCTCGACCGAGATCGGGCGCAAGCTGATGGCCCAGTGCGCGCCGACCATCAAGAAGGTCGGCCTTGAGCTCGGCGGCAATGCGCCGTTTATCGTCTTCGACGACGCCGACCTCGAGGCGGCGGTCGAGGGCGCGATCGCCTCGAAGTACCGCAACGCCGGCCAGACCTGCGTCTGCGCCAACCGGCTCCTAGTTCAGGACGGCGTCTACGACGCCTTCGCCGCCAAGCTCGCCGAGGCGGTGAAGCGGCTCAAGGTCGGCCCCGGCGCCGCGCCGGGCGTGGTCGTCGGGCCGCTGATCAACCGCGCCGCCGTCGCCAAAGTCCAAGAGCACGTCGACGACGCGGTCGCCAAGGGCGCGCAGGTTGTGGTTGGCGGCAATGCGCTCGGCGGCAATTTCTTCGCCCCGACGCTGCTGACCGGCGTCACGCCGGCGATGGCGGTGGCGCGCGAGGAGACCTTCGGCCCGGTGGCGCCGCTGTTCCGCTTCAAGGACGAAGAGGAGGCGATCGCGCTCGCCAACGCCACCGAGTTCGGCCTCGCGTGTTATTTCTACGCGCGCGACCTCGGCCGGGTTTGGCGGGTCGCCGAGGCGCTCGAATATGGCATGGTGGGAATCAACGAGGGTCTCATCTCGACCGCCGAGGCGCCGTTCGGCGGCGTCAAGCAGAGCGGCCTCGGCCGCGAGGGCTCGCGCCACGGCGTCGAGGAATACCTCGAGATGAAGTACCTGCTGATGGGCGGGCTCGGGCGGTAGCCGGCGGGCGTCGCGCGCTACCGCGTCCGCAGATGCTCCGGCGGAAGTTGCGTCTGCAGCGGCCCGTAGAGGTCCGGCCGGCGGGTGCGGAAGACGCCCCAGTGCCTGCGGAACGCCGCTACGCGATCAAGGTCGAAGGTCGCGACGGCGACCGCCGGCCCGTCCTCGCCGAGCTCGACCGCTTTGACGCCGGTCTCGTTGGCGATGAAGGAGCCGCCATAGAACTCGGTCGCCCGCGCCTCGCTTCGTTCGACGCCGACGCGGTTGGAGGCGGCGACGATCGCCTGGTTGGCCGCGGCGTGGCCCTGCATGGTGAGCTGCCAATGCGGCTTCGAGTTCGGCGCCAGGCTGTCGGGCTCGCCGAGCGGCCGGCCGATCGCCGTCGGGAACAGCAACAGCTCCGCGCCCTTCAGCGCCATGATCCGCGCCGTCTCGGGGAACCACTGGTCCCAGCAGACGCCCGCGCCGAATTTGACGAACTTGGCGTCCCACACCGCGAAGCCGGTGTCGCCCGGCGCGAAGTAGAAGGCTTCCTCGTAGGCGGGGAAGTCGGGGATGTGGCTCTTGCGGTAGCGGCCGAGAATCTCGCCATCGGCGTCGACGATCGCCAGCGTGTTGTAACGCCGGCCGTCGTCCTCCTCGTAGAATGGGACGGGGATGACGACGCCCCGCCGGCGCGCGATCTTGCGCATCGCCGCCACGGCGGGATTGGCGGCGAGCGTCGTCGCCTCCTTGCGCAGCTCGGCGTCCTTCTCGATGCAGAAATAGGGGGTCTCGAACAGCTCCTGCAGCAGGACGATCTGAGCGCCGCGGTCGGCGGCCTGCTCGACCAGCTGGCTCGCCTGCTCGATGTTGCGCTCCCGGCTCGGCGAGCAGGCCATTTGCGTGACGGCGACGGTCAGGTTCCGCAAGACGGCGATCTCAGCGGTTTGCGGCGACGAGGATGCAGGCCCCCCGCCAGGCGGATCGCGCAAGGAGCCGCCCGGCGGGCAAAGGCGGGCCGGGCGGCGCCGGTCAGAGCGCGACGCCGATCGATTTGACCTCGGTGTAGAGCTCGATCGCCTCGCGGCCCATTTCGCGCCCCCAGCCCGATTGCTTGAACCCGCCGAAGGGAAGCGCGGGATCGATGACGTGGTGGGTGTTGACGCCGATCGTGCCGCCCTTGAGGCGCGCCGCCACCCTCAGCCCGCGCGACAGGTCGCGGGTGAACACGCTGCCCGCGAGGCCGTAGATCGAATTGTTGGCCTCGCGCACCGCCGCTTCCTCTTCGCGGAAGCGCGCGACGCACAGCACCGGGCCGAAGATCTCCTCGCGCACCACCGTCATTTCCGGTTTGGTGTCGGCGAGGATGGTCGGCGCGAGGAAATAGCCGCGGTTTCCCACCCGCTCGCCGCCGGTCGCGAGCTTCGCGCCTTCGGCGAGCCCCTTCGCCACATAGCCGGCGACGCGCGCGAACTGCTCGGCGGAGACGAGCGGCCCGAACTGCGTCTCGCGATCGGGGCCTGGGCCGATCTTAAGGCTCTTGGCCTCGTGGATGAGCCCATCGATCACCGCGTCAGCCACGCCGTCCTCGACATAGAGGCGGGTTCCGGCCGTGCAGACCTGGCCCATGTTGTAGAAGATGCCCGAGGCCACCGCCTTGACCGCGAGGTCGAGGTCGGCGTCGGCGAAGACGACCATTGGCGACTTGCCGCCGAGCTCCAGCGACACCTTCTTGATGTTGCCCTGGGCGGCGGCCATGATCTTTCGCCCGACCTCGGTCGAGCCGGTGAAGGCGACCTTGTCGACGCCGGGATGGGCGGCGAGCGCCGTCCCCACCGTGTCGCCGTAGCCGGTGACGACGTTGAAAACGCCCTCTGGGAAGCCCGCCTCCTCGACCAGCTCGGCGAGGCGCAGCGCGGTGAGCGGCGTCTGCTTGGCCGGCTTGAGCACGATCGCGCAGCCGGAGGCGAGCGCGGGGGCGACCTTCCACGCCGCCATCATGAACGAGAAGTTCCACGGCACGATCTGGCCGCAGACGCCGACCGGCGAGCGCAAGGTGTAGGCGTGGAACGGCGCGGCCGAGGAGAGCGTGATGGTCTCGCCGTTGATCTTGGTGCACCAGCCGGCCATGTAGTGGAAGAGCTCGTGGGAAAAGGCGATGTCGCCGAAACGCGCCTGGGCCCACGGCTTGCCGTTGTCGATCGCCTCGATCTCGGCGATCTCGTCGGCGTGCTGCTCGATCAGGTCGCCGAGGCGCCAGACGAGCTTGCTGCGGTCGCCGGGGGTCATGCGCGCCCACGGGCCCTCCTCGATGGCCGAGCGGGCGGCGGCGACCGCCCGATCGACGTCGACGGGCGCGCCGAGCGGCACGCGGTCGAAGGGGAGCTCGGTTGCGGGATCGATGGTTTCGAAAGTCTCTCCCGAGGCCGCGGGAACCCACGCGCCGCCGATATAGAGGCGCTTTTCCTTGGCGACGAAGCTGCGCGCGGCGGGGCTGAGCAGGTCGAGGGTGGCGGGTTTGGTCATGCGAATTTCCTTGTTTTGGGCGTCAGGGCGCGACGGCGGCCGGTTCGGCCGCCGCGCGAACGCGAACGGTCACGCCGTCGCCGTCTCGGACGGCGCGTCGGGCGAGAGAATGATGCGGCCGACGACGCCGCCGCGGCGCAGCCGCTCTAGCGAGTCGCCGACCGTCGACATCGGCCGAGTCCAGATCGGCATGGCGGGAATCGCGCCCGCCTTCGCGAGCGCCACCACCTCTTTCATCTCGGCAAGCGAGCCGGTGTAGGTGCCGATGATGGCGAGCGCCTTGAACGGCAGGTTAACCACCGGCAGGCTGAGCCGGCCGCCCTGCAGGCCGATGAGCACGATGCGCGAGCCTTTGATGACGGCGTCCATCGCCAGTTGCAGCGTCGACGGCAGGCCGACCGTGTCGATCACGCTGGTCAGCCGGCCGCCCGACGCCGCGACCAAGGCCTGAAGCGCGTCCGGCCTCTGCACGTCGACCGTCTCGGCGGCGCCCATCTTGCGCGCCGTCTCCAGCCGCTCGGCGTTGACGTCGCAGGCGACGACGTCCTTGACGCCGAGCGCCCGAGCGACCGCCACCGCCATCAGGCCGAGACCGCCGACGCCCATCACCGCGAGGCGGCCCTCCGGCGGAATCGGCTGCAACTGGCGAATCGCGCTGTAGACAGTGAGGCCCGAACAGGAGAGCGTCGTCGCCCAGGCGGGGTCGAGGCCTTCGATGTCGACGAGATAGCGCTGGTCGGGGACGAGCACATAGTCGGAATAGCCGCCGTCGCTGAAGACGCCGAGCGACTTCGCCTGCTGGCAATGGTTCTCCACGCCGGCCTTGCACGCGGGGCACTTGCCGCAGCCGATCCAGGGATAGACGAGGCGGCGGGCGCCGACCAGCGACGGATCGGCGTCGGGGCCGACCGCGACCACGTCGCCCGAGATTTCGTGGCCCATTGTCAGCGGCAGCGGCAAGACGCCGTCGAACTCCATGCGCTCGCCGTTCCCGAGATCCTGGTAGCCGTCCATGATGTAGACGTCGGAATGGCAGACGCCGGCGCAGCGGATCTTGACCAGCGCTTCGCGTCCCTTCGGCGGCGGGACGTCATGTTCGACCGCAACGGGCGGACAGGCGTAGCACTTCAGTTGATAGCTGGTGGAGCGTCTCATAGCGTCACAGTCCTCATCAGCCGGCGACCGCCGGCGGTGGCGAAAGACAAGGAGAAAGCGGGCCGTCGACCGGCAAGCCGTGGGGAGGGCCGCGGGCGATCGACGTCGCCAGGCGGCCGGCGACGTCGAAGGCGCGGGTCGAGGCGACCGTCGCGAAGCCGCGCGCGACGCTCTCGCAAAGCGGCGTCCTCCGGAACGCCCGCGAACGCCCGCTCGGCGGCGGGATCGGCGAGGTCGGGGTTTCCGCCGGGCGGAGGGGCCCGCCGTCGGTCGTTGACCAACCGCTTCCTCGCCCGCGGCGGAAAGTCTTGCGGAGCTGTCCGCGGCGACTCGAGCCTCTGCGCGCTCTTCACCTCGTCCCCCTCGCTCTTTCCCTTCGGGTCGGGCCGCCGCCGTCAGGCGGCCAGCGCGCGATAGGCCGCCGCCGCCTCCAAGACCCGATCGTCCGCGGCGCGCGCGGCGATGAACTGCAATCCGATCGGCCTTTCGTCGCGCGTGCGCGCGCAGGGAACGACGCAGGCCGGCTGCTGGCTGAGGTTGACCGGAAAGCTGAAGCCCGCCCACTCAGTCCAGATCTTCATTCCCGATCCGACCGGGAAGTCGCGGCCCTTGTCGAAGGGGGGAACCGTCACCGCCGGCGAGACGACGAGATCGAAACGCTCGAACAGCGCCTCCATCCACGAAGCGAACTCGACCCGTCGGACGGAGGCGTCGACGTAGTCGACCGCCGAGTCGCCCTCGAAGCGCTTGACCGCCTCGATCAGGTTGGGATCGATGAGCGAGCGGCGCGGTTCGGGGACGGAGCGGACGCGCCGCGTCGCGCTGGCGAGCCAGAGCGTGTTGAACAGCTCGAGCAGGCCGGCGTCGGGCAGCGTCAGCGGTTCGACTTCCGCGCCCGCCGCGGCGAGACGCTTGACGGCGGCGTCGCACGCTCCTCCGACCTCGGCGTCGAGCGCGCCGCAAGGCGGCGTGCGCCAGTAGCCGATCTTCAGCCCGCGAAAATCGAGGGGGCGCAGGTCCCGCCGGGCGTATTGAACCGGCGGCTGGTTCCAGTCGGCCAAGTCGCGGCCGGCCATCGCGTCGAGCATCAGCTTCGCGTCCTCGGCCGAGCGCGCCAGCGGCCCGACATGGGCGAGCGTGCCGAAGGCGCTCGCCGGATAAGCGGCGACCTGGCCGAAGGTCGGCTTCAAGCCAACGACGCCGGCGAAGGTGGCGGGGATGCGGATCGACCCGCCGCCGTCGGTGCCGAGGTGCAGCGCCCCGGCGCCGGTGGCCGCGGCGACCGCGGCGCCGCCGCTCGACCCGCCGGGGGTCAGCGCGTCGTTCCACGGGTTGCTGGTGACGCCGGTGCGCGGCGAATCGGTCACCGCCTTCCAGCCGAATTCGGGCGTCGTCGTCAGGCCGAGAAAGACTGCGCCGGCGCGGCGCAGCCGCGCCACGCTCGGCGCGTCGCGCGTCGGCGCGATCGGCTCGCTCGCCTTGCTGCCCGAGCCGATGGTCTTGCCCTCGACCCAGACGATGTCCTTGATCGTTGTCGGCGCGCCGTCGATCGGCGACAGCGGCGCGCCGGCGCGCCAGCGCGCCTCCGAACGACGCGCCGCCGCGACGGCGCCGTCGTGATCGATCTCGGTGAAGGCGTTGAAACGCGGCTGGATCGCCTCGGCCCGCGCCAGCGTCGCTTGCGCCGCCTCGACTGGCGAAAGCGCGCGTGAAGCGAACGCGCGCGAGAGCTCCGCCGCGGACAGGCGGCAGATCTCGTCGGCGTCGTCCAGGGGGGTGGCGAGCTTCTTCTTGGTGGTCGAATTCGACATTCTGAACGCCTCGTTGCAAGCCGCAGCGCGTCGCGCGGCGAATGGGAATGCGAGAACTAGAATTCCGCTTCGGCGGCCTTCGCAGCGAACTCGACGCCCGGCGCCGCGGCCGGCTCGGCGTGGGCCGCCTTCGGCTCGGCGCGCGCCGCTTCCGGCTCGTCGCGCTCCGCCGCCGCGGGCCCGGCGTGCGCCGGCGCGGCGCGGCCGCGGCCCTGCAGGCGATTGAAGAGGCCGACGACGCCGCCCGGCAGCAAGATGATGAAGGCGGGAAGGACCAACCCCATGCCGATGGCGCGCCAGTCTTGCGCCTCCTTCCAGCCCTCGTCGGCGAGCATCAGCAGCGCGGCGCCGATCAGCGGCCCCCAGATGGAGCCGACGCCGCCAACCACGATCATCGACAGCAGGTAGAGCAGCAGCGCGAACGAGAAGACCGTCGGGCCGACCACCCGGAAATGCCCGGCGTAGATCGCGCCGGCAAGTCCGGTGAAAAACGACGACAGCGCGAAGATCCACAGCTGGTGGCGAAACTTGCTGACGCCGCGCGACAGCGCGTAGCTCGGGCTGTCGCGCAGCGCGCGAAAGGCGAGGCCGAACGGTCCGCGCGCGATCCAGGCCGAAAAGGCGAAGGCGACGGCGAGCAGCGCGAGGGCGACGAAGTAGTCGCCGATGATGTAGCGCGCGCCGAGCCAAGAATGGAAACCGAGGTCGCCAAAGTTGCCGACGCCGCGCATGCCGCCGAACAGCGGCATGCAGCCGCCCTCATTGAAGATGAAGCACTCGGTGTCGTTGATGATCATCAGATAGAGGACTTGGGCGATCGCCAGCGTCAGCAGCGCGACGTACGGGCCGCGCAGGCGCAGGCAGGCGAGGCCGATCAGCAGGGAAGCGACCGAGGCCGACAACGAGCCGGCGGGTATCGCCAGCCACATCGGCCAGTGGGCGTAGTAGCCCAGCATCGCCGCGCCGTAGGCGCCGAAGGCGAACAACGCCATCTGCGCCAGCGAGAAGATGCCGCCGACGCCGAACACGAGGTTCCATTGGGTCACCACCGTCGCCCAGATGAAGAACAGCGTCGTCTGCGTGACGATGTAGCGGTCGTGGGTCACGAAGGGAACGACGGCGGCGCAGACGAGCAGCGCCGCGCCGACCACCCAGTCTCGCATCGCCTTGCTCATAGCCTCACGATCCTGCTCTTGCCGAAAAGACCCGACGGACGCCAAATGAGGACGACGATCACCAGCAGCAGCAGCGAGGCGAAGCCGAACCTGACTCCGAACGCGAATTGCGCGCCCGCCTCGAGGAAGCCGATGGCCATCGCCGCGGCGACCGCGCCATAGATGTTGCCGAGGCCGGCGACGACGCAGATGATGAACGCCTTCATCATCGGGTCGCCGCCCATGGTCGGCGAAAGCGAGGTCAGCGAGCTGATCATCACGCCGGAAATGGCCGCCAGCGCCCCCGACAGCGTCAGCACTTGGGCGTAGACCTTCTGCACATGCACGCCCATCAGCTGGGCGGCGTCGCGATTCTGCGAGGTCGCGCGGATCGCCCGCCCGGTTCGCGTGCGCTGCAGCAGCGTCGCGACGACCGCCATCATCGCCACGGCGACGAGGAGGATGGCGACGTTCTGATAGGGCACGGCGACCTCGCCGATCTTGAGCGCGCCCGGCACGGCGAGGGGTTGCGGCTTCACGTAGGGGCCGAACGCCTTGAGCACGCCGTTCTCCAGCACCGCGCCGACGCCGATGGTGGCGATGAAGATGTTGGTCTCGAAGTTCTTCGACACGAGCAGCGGCGCCGCGGTGGTGAGGAAGATCAAGAAGCCGACCAGCCCGCCGACCGCCGTCGCCAGGACGAAGGAGACGATCGCCGGCGTTCCCAGCCATTGCGCCGCGGCGTAGGCGGCATAGCCGCCGATGACGAGGATCGCGCCGTGCGCCATGTTCAGCATGTTCATCGAGCCGTAGACCAGCGACAGGCCGACGGTCGAAATCGCGTACATGGCCCCGAGGGTGAGGCCGGACACGACGATCTGAACCCAGATGTCCATGGTCTTCAGCCTCCCAGATAGACGTCGACGATTTCGCGCCGACGCATCAGTTCGTCGCCGCTGCCCTCCCAGATGAACCGTCCGTTATCGAGGAGGTAGACGCGGTCGACCCGCTCGGCGATTCGCGTCGCGTTTTCCTCGACGAGGAGAATCGTCCGGCCGGCCTCCTTGAGGCGGTCGATCAGCTCGTAGATCTGATCGATGATGATCGGGGCGAGGCCGAGCGACGGCTCGTCGAGCATCAACAGGCGTCCGCCCGCCATCAGGCCGCGGCCGATGCCGGTCATCCGCCGCTCGCCGCCCGACAGGGTCGAAGCGATCTGCTGTTGCCGCTCGCGCAGTTTCGGCAACAGCGCGAAAACCTCTTCGAGCCGCGCCGCCGCCTGCTTGCCGGCTTCGGGCGTGTAGGCGCCCATCAGCAGATTCTCGCGCACCGTCATGTCGGGAAACAGCAGGTCGCCCTGCGGGACGTGGACGACGCCCGCTTCGACCGTGCGGTCGGCGCGCTGACCGGTGATGTCGTCGCCGGCGAAGACGATGTGGCCCTCGCGAACCGGCGTCAGGCCGGAGATGGTCTTCAAGAGGGTCGTCTTGCCGTGGCCGTTGGGGCCGACGATGGCGACGAACTGCCCGACGTCGATCGAGAGCGACACGCCTTCGATCACCGGCAGGTCGGCGTAGCCGGAAAAAAGCTTGTGGATCGTCAGCAGCGGTTCGCCCATCTCAGGCGGCTCCTCGGTCGAACTGCGACTGAAGCCGCGCGGCGGCGCCCGCGCCGAGATAGACCTCGACCACCGCCGCGTCGCGCGCGAGGCCCTCGGGCGGACCCTCGTAGATCTTCTCGCCGTGATCCATGATCATCACTTTCGAGGACAGCCGGACGAGAAAGCGCATCACGTGCTCGATGAGGACGATGGTGACGCGGCGCGCTTTGATCGCGTCGACCACTTCGATGACCCGATCGATTTCTTTCGGCGTCAGGCCGCCGGCGGGCTCGTCGAGCAGCAGCGCCCGCGGCTTGGCGGCGAGCGCGCTGGCGATCATCAGCAGCTTGCGCTCGAACACGGGAAGGGTCTCGGTCACCGCGTGCTTGAGGCGCGAGAGGCCGACCAGCGCGAGAGCGTCGTCGCGGGCCTCGCGCGCGGCGGGATCGAAGGCGAGCCCCGGCCATAGCCTGCCGCGGCGGCCGAATTGCGCGGCGGCGAGCGCCGTCTCCGCGACCGTCAGGCTGTCGAAGCCGGCGTTGAGCTGGAAGGTGCGCAGCACGCCGCGATGGCAGATGCGCTCCGGCGAGTAGTGGGTGATGTCCTCGCCGGCGAAGCGGACCACGCCGCTGGTCGCCGGGTTCATGCCGGAGATCACCTCGAACAGCGTCGTCTTGCCGGCGCCGTTGGGGCCGCCGATGCCGAGCGTCTCGCCCTCGGCGACGTCGAAGGTCAGGTTCTTCACCGCCGCCAAAGCCCCAAACGTCTTTGTCACGTCGCGGCAACTGATGATCGGGACTGTGGCGGCGGTCATGGCGGGGCCTCGCGCTCGCTACGCCTTGATCCAGGGCGGGGTCATGAACTTCGCCGTGTCGTAAGGCGCCGGCGCGACGAGCGCGGGCTCCTTCGCGTAGTCCTGGATCTGTCGGAAATGCTGAGGCATCCCCAGCGAGGGGTCCTTCGTCTGGGTCGGGTACTGGTAGGCGGTCTGCTCGTCCGGGATGTAGCGGGTCGCGCCGTTCACGCCGCGGAAGATCAACGCCCGCATCCGGTCGGCGACCTTGCGGTTCTGGGTCTCGTCGCCGGGTTCGCCGGTGCCGCCGGCGAGCGCCGCGGCCGTCGCCCAGAAGTAGCAGGCGTCGTAAGTCTGGCCGCCGGAGAGATGTCCGGCGCTCGGGCCGAACTTCGCCTTGTAGCGTTTCTCGAAGGTCGTTCCGATTTCGTCTTGCAGCGCGGCGATGGTCGTCGAGTAAAGAACGCCGTTGACCGCCTCCTTGCCGACGTCGCGGAACGCCGGGATCGACGGGCCGTACTGCATGTAGATCAGGCTCGGCGTCGGGTTGCGGACGAATTGGATCATCAACTGCGCGAGGTCGGCGGGATAGAAATGCGTCACCACGATGAGAGCGGGCGGATCGGCGCGGATCTTGGCGAGCGTCGGCCCCCATTCGGAAATCGGCACGGTGACCGTCTCGAACAGGCTCACCTTCCAGCCGTACTCGCCCGACTTGTCCTTGACCGCGTTGGCGATGTTGGCGCTGTAGACGCCGGCGCTGGTGATGATCGCCACCTTGTCGTTGACCGCCTTCCACTGGCCGTTCGCCTGCAAGGTCTTGACGAAGTCGAGCAGGCCCGGTCCGTACCAGACTTCCGCGGGGTCGCCTTGGAACGAGCCGAAATATTTCTTCGGGTTGGATTTGATCAGGTTGTTGTGGGCGATCGAGGTGTCGTAGTGGATGTAGATGATGCCCGCGTCGGCGATCACTTCCTGGACCGCGGCGCCGGTGCCGATGTTGTAGCCGTCGATCACCGCGTGGACCGAGTGGCGGTCGATCAGGCGCTGCACGGCCTGCACGTTGGTCGCGTCGCCCATCTGCGCCGTGTCTTCGAAATATGGCTCCAACGGACGGCCGAGAACGCCGCCGAGCGCGTTGATCTCCTCGCAGGCGAGCGTCAGGCCGTTCTTGAACTCGACGCCGTCGGCGGCGGCGAAATCCGTGAGCGGCGCGGCTTGCCCGACGGGGATGGCGGCGCCGGCGGCGCGCGCGCCGTCGTTCATCGACGCGAGCAGCGTCGCCGCGCCGGTGAGCGCGGAGCCGGCGAGGAACCGCCGGCGACTGGTGATGACGTTTGGCTTACAGACTTCCGAGTGAGACACGGTTGAACCTCCATCGTCCCGCGCTAGGAAATGTTGGCGACCAGGCCTTCGGCCTTGGCGATCGCCGCGGCCTGGTGCGGTTGCAGCGCCTGCTGGCCCCAGTTGGCCATCAGCGGCGCCCAGATGTCGTCGATCGGCGTCTTGAAGCCGGAGAGCTCCTCGACCACCGCGAGCCCGCAGTAGGGGACGTAGCTCTCCGAGTAGCCGCCTTCGTGCACCGCCACGATCTTGCCGCCGGTGAGCCGCTTGGCGGCGTCGAGCAGCAGCCGCGTCATCTGGCGGTAGCCGTCGCTCGACACCATCATTGTTCCGAGCGGATCGAGGGCCGAGGCGTCGAAGCCGCTCGGCACCACGATCAACTCCGGCCGATAGCGATCGAGCGCCGGCAGGACGACGCGGCGGATCGCCTCGACGTAAGCGCCGTTGCCGCTGCCGGGCGGCAGCGGAATGTTGAGGTTGAAGCCGGCGCCCGGCCCGGCGCCGTTTTCCTCGCAACTGCCTGAATCCGGAGGGTAGTTGTTGTCCTGATGCAGCGAGATGGTCAGCACGCTCGGGTCTTCGTAGAAGATCGCCTGCGTGCCGTTGCCGTGGTGGACGTCCCAATCGACCGTGGCGATGCGCTTCAGGCCGTAGGCCGCCTGAGCGTGGCGGATGGCGACGCTGACGTTGCCGAACAGGCAGAAGCCCATGCCGAGGTCGGGGAGGGCATGATGTCCCGGCGGGCGGATGAGCGCGTAAGCGTTGGACACCTCGCCCTTGATCACCGCGTCGAAGGCGGCGATCGCTCCTCCCGCTGCGAGCAGGGCGATTTCGAAGCTGCCCCTGCCGAACGGCGACAGATAGCTCGCGTCGCCGCCGCCGCGAGCGCTCATCGTCTTGATCTTTTCGATGTGCGCGCGCGTGTGGACGCGCGCCACCTCGTCCTCGGTGGCGTAGCGCGGCTTGATCGGGACCAGGTGGTCGATCAGCCCGCTGACCTCGACCAGATTGCGGAAGCGGCGCTTCGGCTCCGGGTTCTCGTAGGGAACGCCCGGCTGCACCGTCAGGCCGGGCGGCAGGATTCCTGCGGAGGCTCCCGTGTCGTGCCACATGTAGAGCTCGTGGCACACCCATCCCGTGCTCATTCCAGCAGCTCTCCTCTTCAAGCCGCGACGGCGCTTCCGGCGCGCCGCGGCGGTTTCGCGGCCTTACTCGCGCTCGACGGCGGAAATCGCCCGGTCGAACGCGTCGACCATGACGTCGACATGCTCCGGCTTGAGAGTCAGCGGCGGCGAGATGATGAAGGTGTCGGCGAGGTTGCGGATTAGCACGCCGTCGGCGAGACAGCGCGCCCAGATCCGGCCGCCGAAGCGCTCGCTCAGATCGAACGGGCGCTTCGTCGCCCTGTCCTTGACCAGCTCGATTCCGATCATCAAGCCCATGCCGCGCACGTCGCCGATGTTGGGATGGCGCGGGGCGATCGCATTCAGGCGTTCGAGAAAATAGGCGCCGACCTTGCCGGCGTTGGCGGGGAGGTCGTCCCGCTCGACGATTTCGAGATTGGCGATCGCCGCGGCGCAGGCAAGCGGATGGCCGGCGTAGGTGTTGCCGTGCGCGAACGCGCGCGGCGTGAACTCGCTCTCGTCGTCGGAGTCGAAGGCGGCGGCGACGCGCGCGTTGACCATCGTCGCGCCGAGCGGGACATAGCCGCTGTTGACGCCCTTGGCGAAGGTCATCAGGTCCGGCTTGACGCCGAAGGCGCGGCAGCCGAACAGGCTGCCCGAACGGCCGAAGCCGGTGACCACCTCGTCGGAGATGAGCAGCACGCCGTGGCGGTCGCAGACCTGACGGACCAACGGCCAGAAATTCGGCGGCGGCACGATGACGCCGCCGGCGCCCTGGATCGGCTCGGCGATGAACGCCGCGACGCTATCGGGCCCCTGGTAGACGATCTCGCGCTCGAGCAGCTCGGCGCACAGGCGTCCAAGCTCGATCGGGTCCGAGGTGAAGGGATTGCGGTAGAGATAGGGCGTCTCGATCTGGAAGAAACCGGGCAGCAGCGGCTCGAACTGGTCGCGATAGGAGGTGCGCCCGTTGAGCGACAGCGCGCCGAGCGTGACGCCGTGATAGGCTTGGCGCAGCGAGATGAACTTCGTCCGTCCCGGATGTCCGGAAAGCCGCCAGAATTGGCGGGCCAGCTTGATCGCCGACTCGACCGCCTCCGAGCCGCCGGAGGAGAAGAAGACGCGCTTCATGCCTTCGTTGGCGGCGAGCCGACACATCAGCTCGGCGAGCTCGATCGCCGGGGCGGTGGTCGTGTTGCCGAACATCGAGTAGTAGCTGAGCTTATCGAGTTGGGCGACGATCGCCTGTTTGATCTCGGGCCGACCGTGGCCGACGTTGACGTTCCACAGGCCGCCCTGTCCGTCAATATAACGTTTGCCGCTGTGGTCGAAGATATAGACGTCGTCGCCGCCCTCGATGCACATCGGCGGGTGCTTACTGAGATAGTTCGTGTTTGCGAAAGGATAAATAATGTCCTTGGTCAAGCGATTATTCGCTATAATACTCGTGGCGGACAACTGGTCCTCCTGCGCGACGGCCTCGCCTTGGCGTCAACACGGGACGCGGGCTGCGTGACGGCATAAGACTAGGTGTCGCCTGCAGAAGTAGTCAAGTGACCAAAATTGGTCATCTGACTAAATATTAGGCGGCTAGATTCTGGGCGGCGAAGCCCCAATCGCGAGGCGTCGCAAGGCGGTTGACACGGGACCGCGAAGCGGAGAGGTGAGCGAGCATGAACAGGGCGAAGGGCGATCGCACGCGGGCGCAGATCATCGAAGGGGCGTTGCGCGCTTTGTCCGCGACAGGCGTGCTCGGCGTCACCACGCGCCGAATCGCCGCCGAATCCGGGGTGCAGCTGGCGACGCTGCATTACCATTTCGACAGCAAGAGCTCGCTGCTGCTCGCCGTGCTCGATTCGATGATCGACGAGATGAAGCGCGAGCGGCGCGACGAGGTCAAAACAAGCAAGGACCTCGACGATTGCATCCAGCAGGTTCTGCATTCGACCTGGAGCTGGATCATGCGCACGCGCGTGCTGCAGATCGTGCAGTACGAGCTGACGCTCTACGCCTTGCGCGAGGGCGCGAATTGGCTCGCCGAGCGTCAGTACGACGCGTACGTTCAAATCTACGACGACCTGCTGCGGCGCGCGCCGAACGGCGACGACGAACTCGCCGACGACGAGCGCAAGGCGGTCGTGCATTTCATGCTGGCGGGGATCGACGGCCTCATCCTGCAGGAGCTCGCCAAGCCCAATCGCGCGCGCTCGAAACGATGCGTCGACGCGCTCATCTTGGCGACGCAGGGCTACGTGCGATCGCTGAAAGAGAGGCGAGCGCGCGTCGCGCCGCCGCGGCGCTCGCCACGCCGCGCCGCTCCGGCCGCCGCGGGACGAGGCGAAGCTCCAGCGCCTGAGGTCGATTCGCCCGAGGGCGCGTGAACCGCCGCGCGTCGCCAGGCGCTCCCGCGCTTCAGACGTCGAACTTGACGCCCTGCGCCAACGGCAGGCTGCGGCCGTAGTTCACCGCGCTGGTCTGGCGGAACATGTAAGCCTTCCAGGCGTCGGAGCCGCTCTCGCGGCCGCCGCCGGTCTCCTTCTCGCCGCCGAAAGCGCCGCCGATCTCGGCGCCGGACGTGCCCATGTTGACGTTGGCGATGCCGCAGTCGGAGCCGACTTCCGACAGGAAGCGTTCTACCTCGCGGATGTCGGTGGCGAAGATCGACGACGAGAGCCCCTGCGGGACGCCGTTCTGCAGCGCGATCGCCTCGTCGAGGTCGCGATACTTCAGCACGTAGAGAATCGGCGCGAAGGTCTCCTCGAGCACGGGGCCGACCTGCGCCGGCATCTCGACCAACGCCGGACGGGCGTAGAACGAGGCGGGGCCGTTGACGTCGACGCGCTCGCCGCCGTGGACGATTCCGCCCGCCCCTTTGGCCGCCGCGAGCGCCTTGCCCATCGCCGCGAAAGCGTCGCCGTCGATCAGCGGCCCGACCAGCGCGCTGGAGGCGATGGGGTCGCCGAGCGAGATTTCGCGATAGACCTTGACCAGCCTCGAAACGAGCGCGTCGTAGACGCTCTCGTGGACGATCAGGCGGCGCAGCGTGGTGCAGCGCTGGCCGGCGGTGCCCATGGCGCCGAAGGCGACCGCGCGCAGCGTCAGGTCGAGGTCGGCGGACGGCGTGACGATCGAGGCGTTGTTGCCGCCGAGCTCGAGGATGGCGCGGGCGAAGCGGCGCGCCAGCCGCTCGCCGATGCGCCGGCCCATCGCCGTCGAGCCGGTGGCCGAGACCACGGGAACGCGCGGGTCGTCGATCAGCGCCTCGCCGACGTCGCGCGCGCCGATCACCAGCGTCAAGAGATCGGGCGGCGCGTCGGGGCCGAACTTGGCCGCGGCGCGGCGGAACAGCGCTTCCGTCGCCAGCGCGGTCAGCGGCGCCTTGCGCGACGGCTTCCATGCCAGCGAGTCGCCGCACACCAAGGCCAGCGCCGCGTTCCACGACCACACCGAAACGGGGAAGTTGAAGGCGGAGACGACGCCGACGACGCCGATCGGCCGCCACGCTTCGACGAGCTTGTGGTCGGGGCGCTCGGAGGCGATGGTCAAGCCGTAGAGCTGGCGCGACAACCCGAGCGCGAAGTCGCTGATGTCGATCATCTCCTGCACTTCGCCGAGGCCCTCGGATTCGACCTTGCCGACCTCGAGCGTGACCAGGCGGCCGAGCGCCGCCTTCTCGGCGCGCAACGCGTCGCCGAGCAGCCGCACCAGCTCGCCGCGGCGCGGCGCCGGGACGCTGCGCCACTTGAGGAACGCCGCATGGGCGCGACCGATCGCTTCGCCCGCCTCCGCGCGGGTCGTTTGGCGAAGCGCGGCGATCGGCAGGCCGTCGATCGCCGAACGAACGACGAGGCCGCCGCCCTCAAGGCGCGCGGGGTCGACGCCGAACGAAGCGAGGATCTTGCGCGCCTCGACGGCGATACGGGAGGAGGGGGAAGAGTCGGTCATGAGGGGAGCTCCCGACGGGTTGGGAAGAGCGCGCGCGACTCTAAGGCGTTTTCCGGTCGAGTCGATTGGCCGCCGTCACCGCGCGCGCGACGAAACATCGCGGGGAGCGAGACGCGCCCGCGAGTCGCTTCGTCGCTCCGCTCTCTGCAATGACGGCTCCATGGCGAGGGCGACCCCGCGCTAGAGGCGCGCGTCGACGATATGGGCGACCTGCGCGCCCACTTCGTAGAAGGGTTCCTCGGCGCGGCGCAGGCGCGCTGGCTTGGCCTCGCTGACCGGCAGCGGCAGGTCGGCTTCGCCGATCGCGCCGGTCGCCAGCCGCGCCAGACAGCGGCCGAACACGGTGCCCGGCGCGATGCCGCGGCCGTTGTAGCCGCTGATCGACACGACGTTGCGCGCGAAGCGATGGAAGCGCGGCAGGGCGTCGGTCGTCATGCCGATCATGCCGTACCACTCCGATTCGAAGTCGACGCCGGCGAACTGCGGGAACAGCTTGGCGAGCGCGCGGCGCGCCCAGGCGTGGTGGATCGGCAGGCCGGTCCCGCGCAACGCGCCGACGCTGCCGAACACCAGCCGGCCGGCGCGATCGAAGCGGAACGAGCTCAAGACCTGGCGCGTGTCCCAGCAGCCCTGGCGCTCGGGCAGGATGGTCCGCTGCGCCTCCTTGTCGAGCGGCGCGGTGGCGAAGTTGAAGTAGGGCAGGTGGGTCAGCTCGGTCCGCAGCTCCGCCCACGGCGCGACGGTGTAGGCGTTGGTGGCGACGATCACCCACTTCGCTCGCGCCGCGCCCTGCGGCGTGCGTACGATCCAACGCTCGCCGTCGTCCTCGCAGCCGATCGCCGGACTGGGGGCGAAGACGCGCGCGCCGGCGGCGATCGCCGCACGGGCGAGGCCGCGCGCATAGGCGAGCGGCTGGATGGTTCCGGCGCGTTGGTCGAGCAGCGCTCCGGCGTAAGCCTTCGCGCCGATCTTGGCCGCCGCCTCGCCGGCGTCGAGCAGGCGCACCGGCGCGCCGCGCGCGCGCCATTGGCGCTCGCGCTCCTTGAGCTCGGCCAGTCCCGCGCGGCCGACCGCGCAATGCAGCGTGCCCTTAGGTTCGGCTTGGCAATCGATCGCGTGCTTGGCGACCAGCTCGAACACGACGCGCGGCGCGTCGCCGAGCAGGGCCAGCAGGGCGTTCCCATGCTTCTCGCCTAGGACGCCCGGCAACTCGTCGGGCGCCACCCACATGCCGGCGTTGACCAGACCGACGTTGCGGCCGGAGCCGCCGAAGCCGACCTCGTCGGCCTCGAGCACGGCGACGGAAGCTCCCGCCTCGGCGGCGTGCAGCGCGGTCGACAGGCCGGTGAAGCCGCCGCCGATCGCTACGACGTCGACCTCGATCTCGCCGACGAGCGGCGAAGCCGGCGGCGCCGGCGGCGCGCTCGCTTCCCACAAGCCGTGGGTGCGCGGGTCGCCCTTCATCGCTCGGCCTCCCAACGACGGTCGTCCGGCCTGCGACTCGGTGCGACGACCGTGACGCTAAAATCGGCGCTCTCGACCATCTTCGTTTCCCCGCGGTCATAATGAATACGAATGCCGCCTGACGAGCGGACGCCGCGTAAGCTGCATTTTCCCTGCCATCGAATTGGTCTTGCAAACGATATTGTCTTCTGACATCATTTTGATATGGAATGACCTATCCAAAAAACCAACCGCGCCGGGCGGCGGCCCGGCGATGGCGCGAGACGCGACGCGATGGCCCTGGCGCGGCGATTTCTCCCCTCGATGACCTACCTGCGCGCTTTCGAGGCGGCGGCGCGGCGCGAGAGCTTCACCGCCGCGGCCAAAGAGCTGAGCCTGACGCAGAGCGCCGTCAGCCGGCAGGTCCGCCTGTTGGAGGAGACGCTCGGCTCGCCTCTGTTCCTGCGCGAGCGTCAGACGGTGAAGCTCACCGTCGCCGGCCGCGCCTACGCCGCCGAGGTGCGCGCCGCGCTGCAACGCATCGCCGCGGCGACGCTCGGATTTCGCGCCAATCCCGACGGCGGCGCCCTTAATCTCGCCATCCTGCCTACTTTCGGCGCACGCTGGCTCGCGCCGCGCCTGCCGGCGTTCATCGCCGAGAACCCAGGCGTCACGCTCAACCTCGCGACTCGGTTTGGCCCGTTCGACTTCGCGCTCGATCCGCTCGACGCGGCGATCCATTTCGGCGAGCCGGAATGGCCGGGCGCCGAGCTTGAATTGCTGATGGGCGAATCGGTCGTCCCCGCCTGCAGCCGCGAGACGCGCGAGAGGTTCGGCTTCGCCGCGCCGGCCGACCTGCTCGCCGCGCCGCTGCTGCATCTCGTCTCCCGTCCCGACGCCTGGGAACGCTGGTTCGAGGCCCAGCACGTCGCCCACGGAGGCTTGCGCGGCATGTTGTTCGACCAGTTCGCCACCGCCGCGCAGGCGGCGATCTCGGGCTTGGGGGTCGCGCTGCTGCCAAAATTCCTCATCGAAGAGGAGCTCGCGCGCGGGCAATTGGTCGAGGCGGTCGAGGCGCCGACCGAGAGCGCGGGCCGCTATTATCTGGTCTGGCCCGCCAACCGCGCGGAGCATCCGCCGCTGCAGGCTTTCCGCCGCTGGATCAAGCGCGCCGCGGCGGACGCCGGCGCGCCGCCGGCGGCCTGAGCCGCCGCAAGGGTTGCGCGAAGCCGGCGGCGATACGATCTTGCTTGTCGGCCAGGCGCGACCAAGGCGAAGGCCGACCCCGAGGAGAAAGTCGATGACGGAATCGCCGAAAGCCGATCTGGGCGTCGTCGGGTTGGCGGTGATGGGCGCCAATCTGGCGCGCAACGCCGCGCGCCGCGGCTTCGGGGTCGCGCTTTACAATCGCAGCCGCGAGCGCGCCGACGCGCTCGTGCGCGACCACGGCGGCGAAGGCCGCTTCACGGCGACGAAAAGCCTCGCCGAATTCGTCTCCGCGCTGTCGCAGCCGCGCGTCGCCATTGTCATGGTCAAGGCGGGCCAGCCGGTCGACGACATCATCGACGCGCTGGCGCCGCTGCTCGATCCCGGCGACATCGTCGTCGACGCCGGCAATTCCTTGTTCTCCGACACCGCGCGGCGCGCCAAGGCTTGCGAAGCGCGCGGCGTTCGCTTCGTCGGCATGGGCGTGTCGGGCGGCGAGGAGGGGGCGCTCGAGGGACCGAGCATGATGCCGGGCGGCGACCGCGCCGCCTACGAGCGCATCGCGCCCTTCCTCAATCGCATGGCGGCGCAAGCGTTCGGGCGCCCTTGCGCGGCCTATATCGGCCCCGACGGCGCCGGCCACTACGTCAAGATGGTGCACAACGGCATCGAATACGCCGACATGCAGCTCATCGCCGAGGCCTACGACATCCTCAAGTCGGTCCACGGCCTATCGGCCGAGGCGATCGGCGAGGCGTTCGCCGGCTGGCGGGCGGGGCCGCTCGATTCCTATCTGATCGAAATCACCGCGACCGTGCTCGCCAAGCGCGACGCCAGCGGCGCGGCGCTGGTCGACCGCATCCTCGACGAGGCCGAACAGAAGGGCACCGGGCGATGGACCGCCGAGTCGGCGCTCGAGCTCGGCGCGCCGATCACCGCCATCACCGAGGCGGTCTATGCGCGCGCGCTGTCCAGCCGGCGCGCGCTGCGCGAGGCCGCGGAGCTGAAGTTCTCGCGCCCGCCGAAGCCCCCCGTCGCCGCCTCGGCCGCCGACCTCGCGGCGATCGGCGAAGCGCTTTACGCCGCCAAGATCGTCGCCTACGCGCAAGGCTTCGAGCAGATGAGTCTGGCGGGCGCGCAATTCGGCTGGCCTCTCGACCTCGGCGAGATCGCCGCGATCTGGCGCGGCGGCTGCATCATTCGCGCGCGCCTGCTCGATCGAATCATGGAGGCCTACCGAGCCGAGCCGAAGCTCGCCAATCTATTGCTCGCCGATTCGTTCGCCGACGCGGTTCGCGGCGCGGAGGGCGCGTGGCGTCGCGTCGTCGCCGTCGCCGTCGCCGCCGGCGTCGCGACGCCGGCGTTCTCCTCGACGCTCGCCTATTTCGACGGTCTCACGCGCGCCCGCGGGCCGGCGAACCTGCTGCAGGGCCTGCGCGACTATTTCGGCGCGCATACTTACCGGCGGCTCGACCAGCCGGGCGTCTTCCACACGCTCTGGAGCGGGGACGGCGGCGAGGTCCGCGTCGGCTGAACGGCAAGACGCGGGGCGTTCGCGACGGGTTTTCGCGCCGCGCCGCGAAATTTCGCCGCAGTTTTGTGAAAAACGGTCCGCCGGGCCGCAGGCCGGCTGCGGCCGGCGCCGCCGCGCGCGCGTCCAAAATCGCTGACGAATCAACAGGAAGAGAGGTTCGCAACCACCCGCCGCGCTCGGGCGCGGCGCGCCTTTCCGCACGGCCCAGGGGGCGCTTCGGACAGGGCGAAGAATCTGAACATCGTTATTGACGCGAAGTCAAACGTACAGTATGGTCGGCCTCAATCGCGAGCCGAGGAGCCGCGCAGCACACAGCGCCCTGGCGGCGCGCCACGGAACTCAAGCGCCCTTGTGAGGCGCGCAACTCATGGGAGAAGGTCATGGCGTCAATACATCGGGTTGGGTTCGCCGCCGCGATGGACGCAAAGGCCAAGTCGCAGGGCGAGCTTGTCATCGGTCTGGCGGGCGCCGGCCAGATGGGCGTCGATATGATCGTCAACATTGCGCTGATGCAGGGCGTCAAGCTCGGCGCCGTTTCTGAAATCCGCGCCCAGGCCGCGCGCGACGCGGTGCTTTTGTCGGGCCGCGACGCGGGCGACATCGTCGACGCCGCCAAGGCGGCCGACATCGATCGGGCGATCGAGCGCGGCAAGGTGGCGCTGACCGACGACTACGTCGCGCTGTGCGCGGCGGGCCGCATCGATGTGATCATCGACGCCACCGGCAATCCCAACATCGGCACCCTCATCGCTCTCGAGGCGATGAAGAACGGCAAGCACATCGTCATGCTCAACGTCGAGGCCGACATCACCATCGGCCGCTTCCTCAAGGCGGAGGCGAAGAAGGCGGGGGTGGTCTTCACCGGCGCGGCGGGCGACGAGCCGGCCGCCACGGTCGAGCTGGTCGGCTTCGCCCAGTCGATCGGCTTCGAGGTCGTCGCCGCGGGCAAGGGCAAGAACAACCCGCTGCAGTTCGACGCGACGCCCGACCAGTTCGAGGAAGAAGCGCGCAAGCGCGACATGAACCCGCGCATGCTGGTCGAGTTCGTCGACGGCTCCAAGACGATGATCGAGATGACCGCGGTGGCCAACGCCACCGGGCTCAGGCCCGACATCCCCGGCATGCACGGCCCCAAGGCGACGCGCGAGGAGCTTGCGCAGGTGCTGTGCACCAAGGCCGACGGCGGCGTGCTCGAGCATTCGGGCGTCGTCGACTATTCGATCGGCAAGGGCGTCGCCCCCGGCGTGTTCTGCGTCGTCAAGCCGCGCCATCCGCGCGTGCTCGAGCGCATGATCGATTTGAAGGTCGGCCCCGGTCCGTGCTTCGCGCTGGTTCGGCCCTATCACCTCACCAGCCTTGAAGTTCCCCTCTCCGCCGTGCGCGCGGGCCTCAACCGCGTCGCCGACATGGAGCCGCTCGACGAGCCGGTCGGCGAATGCGTCGCCCTCGCCAAGCGCGACCTCAAACCCTCGCAGACGCTGGGTAAGATTGGCGAATACGACTACCGCGGCTTCGCCATGACCTGGGCGGACGCGCGCGACGCCGGGGCGTTACCGCTCGGCCTCGCCGAACGCGCGCGTCCGCTCCGGCCTATCAAGGCTGGCGAGTTCCTCACCTACGAGAACTGCGCGCCTGATGAATCGCTGATCGTCACCCAGATCCGCCGCCGGCTCGATCAGGCCGACGCCCAATTCGCGCGCGCCTGAGGCGACGCAAGTAAACCGCGGCGCGGCGGCGCGCCCAAAAGACGAGATCGCCGCGCCTTGTTCGAGGTTTGCCCGATGGATGAAATCGTCATTCCCGTTTCCACCGCCGTCGCGGCCAATCGGCCGCCGGTCTACGATCGCCTCAGCGTCGCTGAGGTTCACGAAGCGTTGCGCAAGATGATGCTCATCCGCCGCTTCGAAGAGAGCGCGGAGGACGCTTATGTGCGCGGCCTCAGCTACGGCACCATGCACCTGTCGATCGGCGAGGAGGCCTCGGCGGTCGGCGTCTGCACGCCGCTCACCGACGCCGACCTCATCACCTCGACCCACCGCGGCCACGGCCACTGCATCGCCAAGGGCGCCGACGTGGCGAAGATGTTCGCCGAGTTCCTCGGCAAGGAGACCGGCTATTGCCACGGCCGCGGCGGCTCGATGCACATCGCCGATCCCGGCAAGGGCAATCTCGGCGCCAACGGCGTGGTTGGCGGCGGCCTTCCGATCGCCGTCGGCGCAGCGCTGGCGGTGAAGAAGCGCAAGCTGAACTCGGTGGTCGTCTGCTTCTTCGGCGACGGCGCCAACAACGAGGGCGCGTTCCACGAGTCGTTGAACATTGCGTCGGTCTGGAAGCTGCCGGTGGTGTTCGCCTGCGAGAACAATCTCTACGGCATGTCGACCTCGGTCGAGCGCTCGACCTCGGTCAAGAACATCGCCGACCGCGCCGCCGCCTATTCGATGCCCGGCGTCACCGTCGACGGCAATCATTTCGCCGAGGTCGCCGAGGCTTCGTTCCAGGCGGTCGAGCGGGCGAGGGCCGGCCACGGGCCGAGCCTGATCGAGACCAAGACCTATCGGACGCGCGGCCATTCGCGCTCCGACCGCAACCGCTACCGGACCAAGGAGGAGATCGAGTCGTGGCGCAAGCGCGATCCGATCCTGTACCTCGAAGCCGAGCTCCAGGCGCTCGGTCTCGCCACCCGCGCGGAAATCGAGGCCATTCGCGCCGACGTCGAGAAGACGATCGCCGCTGGCATCGCCTTCGCCGAAGCGAGCCCGACGCCCCAGGCGAAAGATCTGCTGCGCGATGTTTACACAGTTTGAAGGACGGGAAACGATGGGCGCCGCGACGCGCGAATTAAGCTTCGCTCAGGCGATCCAAGAGGCGATGGCGATCGCCATGGACGCCGACGAACGGGTGTTCCTAATGGGCGAGGACATTGGCGTCTACGGGGGCGCCTTTCAGGTAACCGGGGATCTCGTCCATCGCTACGGCGATCAGCGGGTGATGGACACGCCGATCTCCGAGCTCGGCGGGGCGGGCGTCGCGGTCGGCGCGGCGCTCAACGGCATGCGGCCGGTCTACGAGTTCCAGTTCTCCGACTTCTCCATGCTGGCCTCGGAGCAGATCGTCAACCAGGCGGCGAAGCTGCGCTTCATGCTCGGCGGCGCGGTCTCGGTGCCGGTGGTGTTCCGCATGCCTTCGGGCTCGGGCACCGGCGCCGCGGCCCAGCACAGCCAGAGCCTGCAAGCTTGGTTCGCCCATATACCCGGGTTGAAGGTCGTCGAGCCGTCGACGCCGCGCGAGGCGAAGGGCATGCTGCTGGCGGCGATCGCCGATCCCGATCCGGTGATGATCTTCGAGCACAAGCTGCTCTACAAGACCAAGGGCCCAGTTCCCGAAGGTCATTACACCATCGCGCTCGACAAGGCCGAAGTGGCCCGGCCGGGCGTCGATGTGACCATCGCCGCCGCCGGGTTGATGACGGTGCGAACCTTGGAGGCCGCCAAAGCGCTCGCCGAGCGCGGCGTCGACGCCGAGGTGATCAACCTGCGTTCGCTGAGGCCGCTCGACATCGGCGCGGTCGTCGAAAGCGTGAAGAAGACGTCGCGGCTGCTGTGCGTCTACGAAGGGGTCAAGACCTTGGGGATGGGCGCCGAAGTCAGCGCCGCGATCGCGGAGAGCGAGGCGTTCGACTACCTCGACGCGCCGATCGTCCGCCTCGGCGGCGCCGAGGCGCCGATCCCTTACAGTCCGATCCTCGAGAAGGCGGCGTCGCCGCAGGTCGCCGACATCGTTGAAGCCGCCAGCAAGCTCGCCTCCGGAGAGATCTAGCATGGCCGTCGAAGTGATCCTGCCCCGCGTCGACATGGATATGGCCGCGGGAAAGCTCTCGCGTTGGTTCAAGGAGGAGGGCGCCGAAGTCAGTCAAGGCGAGGCGCTGTTCGAGATTGAGACCGACAAGGCCGCGATGGAGGTCGAGGCGCCTGCCTCGGGCGTGCTTCGCGGCGTCAGCGCCAAACCGGGCGACGAGCTGCCGGTGGGCACGGTGATCGGGTGGATCGCCGCCGCCGGCGAGGCCTTCGATCCCGCCGCGGCGCGGAAATCCTCTCCGGCCGCCGCGGCCTCAGCCCCCGCGCCGCAGGCCGAAGCGAGCGCGAGCGCCGCCGCGCTGGCGCGGACGGCCGAGCCGGCGGCGCCCGGCGAAGACGTCCGCGCCACGCCGGCGGCGCGCCGCAAGGCGCGGGAGCTGGGAATCGACATCGCGACGGTGCGCGGCGCCGGCCCGCACGGCCGCATTCAGTCCGAGGACGTCGTCGCCGCAGCGGCGGCTGCCGCCGGCGACGCGCGCGCCGCCGCGCCGACGAAGGCGCCGGTCGCGGCCGCGCCGGCGATCCCCGAGATCGTCGCGCCCGACGTCGCCAAGTTCGGTCCGGTCGAGACGCAGCCGCTGTCGCGCATCCAGCGCATCTCCGGCCCACGCCTGCACGCCTCGTGGGTCGGCGTTCCTCATGTGACGCATTGCGACGAGGCCGACGTCACTGACCTCGACGCCTTCCGCCGCACGCTTGACGTCGCCGCCAAAGCGGACAAGACCGCGCCCTATCGCGTCTCGCTGCTGCCGCTGTTGATGAAGGCGACGGTCGCCGCGCTGAAGGCTCATCCGAGCTTCAACGCCGTGCTCGCGCCCGGCGGCGACGCGCTGGTCCTGCGCCGTTATTGGAATATCGGCGTGGCCGTCGACACTGCCGAGGGGCTGGTGGTGACCGTGGTCAAGGACGTCGACAAGAAAGGCGTGCTCGAGATCGCCCGCGAGCTCGGCGCGCTGTCGGCCAAGGCGCGCGCCGGCAAGCTCACGCCGAGCGACATGCAGGGCGCGGGCTTCACCATCTCCTCGCTCGGCGGCATCGGCGGAACCTCGTTCACGCCGATCGTCAATGCGCCCGAAGTGGCGATCCTCGGCGTCGTGCGGGCGAAGATGACGCCGGTGTGGGACGGCGAGGCGTTCCGGCCGAGGCTGATGCTGCCGCTCTGCCTGTCCTACGACCACCGCGCCAACGACGGCGCGACCGCGGCGCGATTCGTCCGCCTTCTCGCCGAGACCCTCGGCGACATGCGCCGCGCGCTATTGTGAGCGGCGTCGGGCGCGCCTCGCGGCCCGCCCGACCCTCGCCTCAGCGCCGTCCGCCGAGCTCGTCGATGTGGTCGAGCATGTCGGCGGGATCCTGGTAGACCCGGAACGCCGTGGCTTCCTGCAGCTCCCGCGCGCCGTAGCCGCCGGAGAGCAGGCCGACGCCGAGCGCGCGGCAGCGCGCCGCGGCGAGCATGTCCCAAATGCTGTCGCCGACCACCACCGCGCTCTCGATCGGCGCGCCGAGCCGCTCCGCGGCGGCGACGAACAGGTCAGGGTCGGGCTTGGCGTATTTCACCTGATCGCGCGTCACCACCGGCGAGATCGCGGGATTAACGCCGAGCGCGGTGAGGTTGACCGACGCCGTCTCCATGCGGCCGCTGGTGGCGATCGCCCAGCGCAAGCCCGCCTTGTCGAGCCACGCCAGCAGCTCGCGCGCGCCGGGCAGCGGCCGGATGTGGCCGCCCAGGCGCCGGTAGGCCTTGGCGTGGAGCGCCTGCAGCCGCTCGGTGCGCTCGTCCTCGATCTCGCGCCCGACCTCGCGGAACAGTTGGTTGGTGAAAAGGCCGCCGCTCATGCCGATCTTGCGGTGGATGCGCCAGACTGAGAGCTCGATTCCCTCGATGTCGAACGCCTCCTTCCAGGCGAGGACGTGTTGGTAGACGCTGTCGACCAGCGTGCCGTCGAGATCGAAGAGGAAGACCGGATCGGTGCGCATCAGACGCTCTCCTGGCGTGGTTGCGAGGGCGGCCGCGACGCGCCGCCGTGAGGTGCCAGCGCGCCCCGACGCGCCGGCGGTGGGGGGTCAAAGCGCCGCGGGCTTAAGCGCCAGCGGATGGGGAACGGTTCAGCGGGTCTCGACCGCAGGCGACCGCGGCGAGAGGAAGCCGTGGGGGTCGCGCAGCGCCGGCCGGCTGCGGAAATACTCGGGCGCGCTCCAGTTCGGCTCGCGGCCGAGCAGAACGTCGAAGAACGGCACGGCGAGGCCGACGTCCTCGGCGACGTTCTCGCGGAATGATTCCCAGAAGCGCAGCTCGTGAAAATGCGTGCTGAGCACGACGTTGGCGTTGAAATCGACGGCGAGGATGGCGCGCGCCAGGGCGAGGCAGGCGTTGGTGTAGAAAAAGCCCTCCGGCCAGAATTCGCAGATCGCGGCCGCCGGGTCGGCGGGGATGCACTCCGTGATCCTCGCCCTCGGTTTCGCCGTCGCCGGCTCGACGCGCAGCAGTTCGCGCAGCATCAGCCCGGCCGAGAAGACGGCAAAGTCGGCGCGGTCGAGGCGGGCGTCCAGCCGGTCGCGCTCGAAGACATTCGCCCAACTGAGGAACGCCTCGCCGAGTCGCCGGTCGTTGATGGCGAAGGCGCAATTGTAGCGCTTGCCGAACTCGTCCGCCTCCTTCCTGAAATAGTGCTGGAACCAGGTCAGCCGGCGCACGACGTGGCGCAGGTCATGGACCTGTTCGAGCGGCAGATCGGATTCGTCGACCATGGCGGGCTCTCTCGGCGGGCGAGGGCGCGGCCCGCCGCCGGCGAGAATAGCGCGCGGCGCGGGGAAAGTCTGCACTCGGGCGGCGGTCTGGATCGCTAAGTCGATGGACGAAATGATGCAATCGTCGTATTTTTGCAACGTAGTTGAATCGCGAAAAATATGACGCGGGGCGATACCGCCGAGAATTCGCGGGAGGGGGGCGGCCGAAGAAGGGCGCAGTCCTTGGGCGCCGGTCGCGCCGCGACTCGAAGGGTGGGGAAGCGCGAAATGCAAAGCGAAGGGGACGGGGACCTTCACGACAACGCTGGCGAAACGTCTCTCGTCTCGTCGCGAAGGTCGCCGCGGCTGCGCCATCGCGTGGCGTGGATGTATTACGTCGAGGAGATGACGCAGAGCGCGATCGCCGACCGGCTGGGCATCGGCCGCATCACTGTGGGGCGCATGCTCTCGGAAGCGCGCGCGTCGAACGAGGTGCGCATCTCGCTCACCCGCGGCCTGGCCGAGCTGACCCGCGCCGAAATCGAGCTGGAGAAGAAATACGGCGTGCAGGAGGCGATCGTCGCGCCGGTGTCGACGCCGCGCGCCGATCCCGCCGCGGTGATCGCCGCGGCGACGGGGAACTACATCTCCGAGATCCTGCGGCCGAACATGAAGCTCGGTCTCGGCTGGGGCGAAACGCTGTTGCAGACATTGCCTTTCCTGCTCGAGCGCAAGGTGCCAGGCCTCTCCGTCGTCTCGCTGCTCGGCGGCATCAGCCGCGCGCGGCACGTCAATCCGGCCGAATTCGCCTCGCGCTTCGCGCGCATCTTCTTCGCCGACTGCTACCTGCTCGCCGCCCCCGCGGTGGTCGACAGCCCGGAGACCAAGAAGACGCTGGTCGAGCGCTGCGGCCTGTCGGAAGTGTTCGAGTTCGCCAAGACGCTCGACGCGGCGGTGGTCAGCGTCGGCCAGATCGGCGTCGAGTCGACGGCGAGCCGGTACGGCGCGGTGTCGAAGGCCGACAACGCGGCGCTGCGCGATTGCGGCGCGGTCGGCGACATGCTGTTCAACTTCTTCGACATCGAGGGCAAGCTGGTGAACTACCCGCTCAACGAGCGGACGGTGTCGGTGCCGATTGGCACCGTCGCCGCGGCGCCGGTGCGCATCCTGGTCGCCGGCGGCGCCCACAAGCTACGGGCGATGACCGGCGCGTTCAAGCTGTTGAAGCCGACGGTGGTGATCACCGACGAGGTCACCGCCAAAGCGCTTTTGTAAGCCGCGGCGGCGCTTACGACAGGTACGGCAGCACGGCGGCGAATTCGGCCGCGACCGCGGCGACCGGCTCGCGTTCGCGCGCGGCGGCGTTGAGCCGGGAGAATCGCGCGTCGACGCCGGCGTCGGCCGCCGCGACGATCTCGGCCTTGTCCAGCCGCCGCTCCTTCGCCGCCGAAGAGGCGATCGCCGTCGCCAAGCCGATCGCCATCGCGCAATAGAGGTTCGGCGACAGCAAGAGGTGCTTGGGCCGGCGGGATTCGTCAGCGCCGAAGCTGAGCTGCTTGATCGGCCGGCGCTCGGCGAGCGCGAGGGCGATCGCCGCCGAAAGGGCGAGGACGTTGGCCTTGCGCGACGCGGGAGAGGCCGCCTCGTCCGCCTCGACCACCGAGGCGATGAGGCCGCGCCGCCGCCGCACGTCGCTCCAGGCGGCGTCGATCGCCAGCTCCTGGATGAGGCAGGCCTCGGCGCCGAACCCGCGCAACAGGGCGCGCAACGCCGCGTAGACGACGACGCTGAAGGCGCGCGCGTTCTCGCCTTCGCCGCGCGCGGGGTCGAAATAGCTCTCGATCGGCAGCGGGAAGGCTGAATGCGACAACGATCGCTTGGCGCCGTCGAACAGGGCGGAGGCGGCCGCCTCGAAGCCGGAGACGACGACGTCGGCGACCGCCGCCACCGGCTCGAGGACCGTCAGCGGCCCGCCTTCGGCGGCGAGCTGGCGACCGCGGCGGACGCCCTCGCCGAGGTGGTAACGCACCCCGCGCATTTCGTCCTTCACGGCGAGAACGACTTGGTCGGCGAGATTGTTGGAGGCCATGGCGGCACGCAGCTCCACGTGCAAGCGACCTCTTTCGGGCCGCCCGCCGCGCCGGTCTCGCCGCGGGGCGGGCTCGGTCCGATCGAGAAGCGCTTCGCGCGCGCCAGTATTATACCACACTTTGCGGCGGTTCGGCGCCGTCCGCCCTCACTTGCGCGCGAGCCGTCAGCCGCGACGCTAAAGCTCGACCACGCACTTCTTGGCGCGCGGGATCGATCCGGCCGCCATGGAGAGCTCGGTGACGCCGAGGGCGATGAGCTTGGGAATGATCTCCGGCCGCGACGCCGCTTCGCCGCACACGCCCACCCAAATGCCCGCCTTGCGCGCGCCCTGGCAGATCAGGTCAATCGCCTTCAACACCGCCGGATGGTCGGCGCGATTGAGGGCGGCGACATGCGGATTCTGCCGGTCGGCGGCCATCACGTACTGGGTCAGGTCGTTGGTGCCGATGGAGAAGAACGCCGACTCGCGCGCCAGATCCTCGGCGATCAGCGCCGCCGCCGGCGTCTCCGCCATCACTCCGAGCTCGAAGTCGCCGCAGGGGATCTCTTCCGCGTCGAGCTCGGCGCGGCACTCGGCGATCAGCCGTTTCGCCTTGCGGATCTCCTCGGCGTCGTCGACCATCGGCAGCATCACCTTGAGGTTGCCGTGCGTCGCGGCGCGCAACAGAGCGCGCAGCTGGGGTTTGAACACGTCGGGACGATCGAGACACATGCGAACGCCGCGCCAGCCGAGGAACGGATTGTCCTCATGGGGAAATTCGATCCCCGCGACCGGCTTGTCGCCGCCGACGTCGAGAGTGCGGATGATCACCGGCGCCGGGGCGAAGGCCTCGGCCAAACACGAATAGACTTGGGCCTGTTCGTCCTCGGTGGGAAGGCGCTTGCGCTCCATGAACAGCAGCTCGGTGCGGAACAGGCCGACGCCCATCGCCCCGACCGCCTTAGCGGCCTCGATCTCCTTGAGGGAACCGAGGTTGGCGGCGATCTCGATGCGCCGGCCGTCGCGCGTGCGCGGCTCGACGTTGATGTAAGCCTGCAGTTGCGCCTTGCGCGTCGCGACCTCGGCGACCTTGCGGCGGAAGCGCGCCTCCGTGGCTTCGTCGGGGTCGAGCGCCACCTCGCCCGCGCCGCCGTCGATCGCCGCGACCCGCGCCGCGCGCAGCCGCGCCAGGTCGACCGGGAGGCCGAGGACGGCCGGCAGGCCGAAAGATCGGGCGATAATGGCGACGTGCGAGGTCGGCCCGCCGGTGGTGCAGGCGAGGCCGCCGATGCGGTCGAGCGCCGCCCCGGCGAGGTCGAAAGCGCTGATCTCTCCGGCCAGGATCACCGACCCGGCCGGGGCGTCGGCGAGCGAGGGATCGGTCCTGCCGAGCAGCGCCAGCGCGATCTTGCGCGCCACGGCGGCGACGTCGTCGGCGCGAGCCCGCTGATAAGGATCGTCGAGCGCCTCGAAATCGGCGGCGAGCTGGCGACCGGCGGCCAGCGTGGCGGAGGCGGCGTCCTGGCCGCCGCGGATAAGCGTCTCGACGCGTTCGGCGAAGGCGATGTCGCAGGAGATTTCGCGCAACGCCTCGACGATCTGCGCTTCGTCGGAGCCCGCCGCGGCCTTGCCGCCGCGCGCCGCGAGCTCCGAATTGACGGCCGCGACGGCGCTCTGCAGCGTGGCGATCTCGGCGTCGATCTCGTCAGCGGCGATGGCGCGCGGCGCAGTCTCGACAGGATCGAGGGCGAAGAAAAAGGCGGGCCCGATCGCCGCGCCTTCGCTGGCGGCGAGCCCGCGCAGGGCGCCGCCCGCCGGCGCCGCGGAGGGAGGAACGGGCGCGGCGGGCGGCGCGATCGTCGGCGCCTTGGCTGTTGCCTGCGGCTCAGGCGCGGCGCCGCGATCCTCGGCAAGGCTGACAAACCGGCAGAGCGCGTCGATCGCCGCCGCCTCGTCGGCGCCGGTCGCGCGCAGCACGATCATGTCGGCCTCTTTGACGCCGAGCAGCATCAGTTTCACCGGGCTCTTGGCGTTGCCCTTCTTGTCGCCTCGAGCGATTTCGATGTCGGCGGAGAAACCGCGCGCGAGCTTGACGAAATCCGTGGCCGGGCGGGCGTGCAGCCCTTCCGCGATACGCACCACGACCGTTCGCTCAATCACGTCACATCTCCTCTCATCCGACGCGGCCGTCGCCGCGCGGCGACTCCGCCTCGCAAAACTCGCCTTGATTTCCTTCCCGCCTCGCGGGGACGACGAACGCGCGCCGACCCTACGAATGCAAGGAGATTTCGGCGCCCGGCCGTAGCTGCGCGGCAAGCGCGCCCAGGTCCACCGGCGCGACCGAAATCTCGCCGGGACGAGGCGCGACGGCGGAACCGTCGAAATTGATGACGACATGGCCCATGTCGTCGATTTTCTGCCAGGCGAACTCGCCGACCGCGGTGATGCGGGTCCCCAAGTCGCCGACGCGCAATTGGGCGCCGACGGCGGGCGCTTCCGCCGTCGGCCTTGTCTGAACTCGATGCAAGACCGACACTTCCGCAAGCTCGGCAGGCGCGCCGTCGGCGAAGAGGATCAAGATCCCGCCTTCAACGAGCTCGAGGGCCTCGGGGCTGACTTGCGTGACGATGGTGCGGAAGTGTTCGGTCATGTCGGCCTCCTAGATCACAGGAAGAAGCTAGCCGCCCAGGCGATCAGCACGGAGACGGGCCCCATGATCTGACGGCTGAACAGCACGGCGGGAACGCCGATTTCGATGGTCTTCGGTTGCGCCTCTCCGAGCGCCAAGCCGACGGGAACGAAGTCGCAGCCGACCTGGGTGTTGTAGGCGAACAGGGCGGGCAGCGACATCGCCGGGGCGATGTTGCCGCTGGCGACCTGCGGGCCGATGATGGCGACGCCGATCACCTGCGCGATGACCGCGCCCGGCCCCAAGATCGGGGAGAGGAACGGCAAGCCGCAGATCGCCGAGATGACCAAGAGGCCAATGACGTTGTTGGCCAAACCGCCCATCGGGCGGGCGATCACGTCGCCGATGCCGGTGTAGAGAATGATGCCGATCAGCATGGTCACGAAGGCCATGAACGGCAACACGTTGCGGATGATCTGATCGATCGTCTTGCGGCCGGCGTTGAAGAAGGTGCCGACCACAAAGCCGATGCCGCGGCCGAAGCGGCTGATGAAGTCGATGAACCCGCCGCCGTTCGCGGCGGGCGCTTGCGGCGCGGCGGCCGGTTGCGGCGCGCTTGAAGACGGCATGAACTTTTCCCCTCCTCCAACAACCGTAGCGGCCGCGGAGCCGTCGGCGTAGGAAATGTCGTTGACGGTGACGCCGGAGACATAGATGTCTTCGGTGATGAACTGCGCCAGCGGCCCGGCCTGACCGACCGGCGTGACGTTGATGGTCGGAATGCGCTTGCGCGGATAGACGCCGCAGCGGGCGGTGCCGCCGCAGTCGACGACGACGCAGGCCCACTCGCTTTCGGCCGGCGGCGTGCGGAAGCCGTCGACCACGGTGCAGCCGGTCATCTCGGCGATGCGTTGGGCGATCGGCGAAATCGAGCCGCCGGTCACCGAAACGATCTTGTTGCGTTCGCTCGTAGGCGCGATGACGAGCGGTCCGCCCCATCCGTGAGAGCCGCGTGAAATCTTGACCGCCTTATATTGGACGTCTGCCATCGGATCCCCCCTCGGTTCAGAGCTCGACGCCCTGGCGTTGCGCCAAGAACGCGGTGATGCGCTGCGTGAGCATGCCTTTCAGCAGCATCACGACGATGCCGACGATGAGATAGAAGATGGCGACGGTCACGTGATAGTTGGCCGGCACCTTGCCCTGCTTCTCGAGCTCCAAGAGCGCGACCAGCATGCCGCCCCAAACGAAGTATTCGCCGGGGTTGACGTGGGGGAACAGACCAAGCGGCGGGTGCACAAACGACACCGCGGCGTCATAGAACGCGGGCTTGTGCTTCTCTTCCAGGAACGTGCCGAAGGTGTAGGCCATCGGGTTGGTGAGGAAGAACACCGCGAGGATCGGCAACACCGTGTAGCGGGTGAGCTCGATGCCGCCGGCCTTGCGCGCGAGGCCGTGCACGCGGTCCTCGCCGATCAGGCCGATCAGCGAATAGAACGCGGTCATCAGCACCACCAGGGTCGGGATGATGCCGGTGACGAAGCCGACGAACGTCTGGCCGCCCTTCTGGAACATTCCGATGAAGTAGACGCCGATGGCGGTCAGCCAGCCGAGCTGCCCCTCCTTCGCCACGCTCTCCACCTTGGACGCGTAGTCCGAGGCCGCCTGGGCGAGCACGATCATGTTGTGGCTGACCGCGCCGCCGAGATGGCCGACCTGCGTCGAAAACGTCGCCGCGTCGATATGCGGCGCACCCATATTTATCTGTTGCACGGCAAGATTAACTCCGTGCAGCATCAACAGCGAAATTGACATCAGACTACCTCCCTCCATTTTACCGCAAGAAACAACGCTTCCTGTTTCTACCGGTCACGCCGCGGCCGCGTTGGGCTTCGCCTCGCCCGGACGCGCGCCGACGGTCTCGATCTGTTCGATGGCTTTGCGAATCGCGACGCCGGCCGAACCTTCGAGCTTGCCGGACGTTGCGCGCTCCTTCAAAGCCGTCGTCGTTCCTCCCTCGAGATCGAGACGGTCCTTGAACTTGGCGAACACGCTACGTCCCTCCATCAACGCCACCTTGCGCACCACCCCGTCGGGGGAGGCCACCACGATCGCGATGACGCCTTTGCCAAGGCGGCCCGGCGCGGCGCCGGCGCCGATCGCGCCGTCGCTCCACCGTAACCGCATGTCATTGAAGATTTGGCGATAGTGCCGCATCTGCATCCAGACGCCCAGCGACTGCACCGCCCAGGCGGCCACCAGCACGAGCAAGGCGATTTGCCAAATTGGCATTGACCCCTCCCAGGTTGCGCGCCCTTGGCCCGGCGCGCTCGCCCACGTGCCTTCACCTTCCTTTGTCCGTCCATTTAACTGAACACATGCATCGACCGATGTCAACATGTATCGTTTACTCGCCCACTGCGCGAAGCGAGGGCGGAATAATCGCGACGGCGGGGCGAGCGCGTGGGCCGCCGCTCGCCGCGCCGCGGGCGATCCGTTTGACATGCGAGGAAAATCGAGCAAGCGCAAGCGTCGCCGAGACGAACTCAACAGGCAAGCGGAGGGCGAAGACGCGTCGAGCCGCGAGGGGCGCGTCCGATCAGAACGCCAAGCGCCCGCCGACCAGCGCCAGCGTGCCCGCCAGCGCCGGCCGCAACACCGCGTCGGGCACGCGCGACGCGAGGGCGCTGCCGACGGCGATGCCGGGGATCGAGCCGATCAGCAGCGAGACCAGCAGCGCCCAGTCGACCGAGCCGAGCCACCAATGGCCGGCGCCGGCGATCAACGTCAGCGGCACGGCGTGGGCGATGTCGGAGCCCACCAGCCGCACCGTCGGCAGTTTGGGATAGAGCGACAGCAGCGCGGTGACGCCGATCGCGCCGGCGCCGACCGAAGAGATCGACACCAGCACGCCGAGCGTCGCGCCGAGCGCGACCGTCAAGGCCGCGACGGCGCCCTCGCCAAGGCGATCGAGCCTCCCGGCGAGCTTGCGCAGCAACCAGCCGCGAAACGCGAGCACCACCGCAGTGAGCATCAGCGCGAAGCCGAGCACGGTCGTGATCACCTGGCCGATCGCCTGCGAATCGCGGCCGAAATGGGCGAGCAGCAGCAGCGTCAGCGCCGCCGCGGGGGCGCTGCCGGCGGCGAGTCGGCCGGTGATCCGCCAATCGACCGCGCCGTTGAGATTGTGAACCACCGAGCCGCTGATCTTGGTGAGGCCGGCGTAGAGCAGGTCGGTGCCGACCGCGGTGGCGGGGTGAATCCCGAACAGCAGCACCAACATCGGGGTCATCAGGCTGCCGCCGCCGACGCCGGTGAAGCCGACCAGCGCGCCGACCAACAGGCCGGACAATGAATAGAGCGGGTTCAGCGTGTGGAGAAAGGCGAGCACCTCGGCCTCCCTTCAGCCCAAGGCCGCGGGAGCGTCGCCGGCGCGCTCGCGCACGCCGATCCGACCAGGCGCGCCGGGCGCGAAGACGCCGTCTTTGTCTCCGTCCATCGAAGTCCTCTCGCGCCAGGCCGAGCGCCTCTCGCGGATCAGTATACAAACATTCTAGAACATATCAAGCTCGCCGACGGTTCCGGGCGCCGCGGGTGACATTCCCTCGCGGCCGCCCTAGATAAACGGCGCGCGCTTTCTTTTGGCGCGCGACGGGAGTTCGGCGAATGGAGCGACAGCGCGACGAGACCGCTTTCGGGCCCGGGCCGCGGCGCGTCAGCGTCGGCGTGCGGGTCGGCCGCGGCGCCGGCGCCGTCACGGTCGGCGGCGGCGCGCCGATCGTCGTCCAGTCGATGACCAACACCGACACCGCCGACGTCGAGGCGACGGCGCGGCAGGTCGCGGCGCTGGCGCGCGCGGGCTCGGAGCTGGTGCGCGTCACCGTCGACCGCGAGGAGGCGGCCGCGGCCGTGCCGCATATCCGCGACCGGCTCGCCGCCATCGGCGTCGCCGTGCCGCTGGTCGGCGATTTCCATTACATCGGCCATAAATTGCTCGCCGGGCATCCCGCCTGCGCCGAGGCGCTCGACAAGTACCGCGTCAATCCCGGCAACGTCGGCTTCAAGGAGAAGCGCGACGCGCAGTTCGGCAAGATCGTCGAGATCGCGATCGAGCACGACAAGCCGTTGCGCATCGGCGCGAATTGGGGCTCGCTCGACCAGGAGCTGTTGACCGCGCTGATGGACGAGAACGCCGCTTCGCCGCGGCCGCTGCCGGCGGGCGCGGTGACGCGCGAGGCGCTGGCGCGCTCCGCGCTGCATTCGGCGGCGCGCGCCGAGGAGATGGGACTGGCGCGCGACCACATTATTCTCTCCGCCAAGGTGTCCTCGGTGCAGGACCTCATCGCCGTCTATCGCCTGCTGGCGGCGCGCTCCGACTACGCGCTGCACCTCGGCCTCACCGAGGCGGGCATGGGCTCGAAGGGAATCGTCGCCTCCTCGGCCGCGCTCGGCGTGCTGCTCGAAGAGGGGATCGGCGACACCATCCGGGTCTCGCTGACGCCCGAGCCGGGCGGCGACCGCACGCTGGAAGTGAAAGTGGCGCGCGAGATTCTGCAGACCATGGGCTTTCGCGTGTTCGCGCCGCAGGTGGCGGCCTGCCCGGGCTGCGGGCGCACGACGTCGTCGGTGTTCCAGGAGCTCGCGCGCGACATCGAGACTTATCTCTCCGAGGCGATGCCGCTGTGGCGCGCGCGCTATCCCGGCGTCGAGGCGCTCAACGTCGCGGTGATGGGCTGCATCGTCAACGGCCCGGGCGAGAGCAAGCACGCCGACATCGGCATCTCGCTGCCGGGAACCGGCGAGACGCCCGCCGCGCCGGTGTTCGTCGACGGCGCCAAGGTCGCGACGCTGCGCGGGCCGGCGATCGCCGCCGAGTTCCAGGCGATGGTCGAGGCCTACGTCGAGAAGCGCTTCGGCGGCAGGGGCATGGCGGCGGAGTAGAGCGCGCCCGCGTTCTTGTTTTGCTGACGCGTCGCGTCACTCAGTCCTCAAGCCTCTGGCCGGCGCGACGACGGGAGCCCCCGCGGACGACGGGAGCCCCCGCGTCGGCATCGGCGAAGCGCGGCCGCTCAATCATGGGCGAAGTTACACTTAACGTACTAACCCACACGGAGTAGATTTCGCTCCTGGCGGTGAATAATGAGCGCGCGTCCTTTGCGCGAACTCATACCTCAGAGCCTTTTGGCCGGGAGATGGGTTGCCGTGCTCACTTGCTATCTGGATGACAGCGGGAAAGACCCGCAAAATCGGGTCACGACTATTGCTGGCTACATCGCCAGAGACACAGGGTGGGCAGCATATGAAGCTGCTGTCGAGCCAATCTTCGAGGAATATAGGGTAAAAATCCTTCACGCCAAGGAGCTGCGTGATACGGACGGCGATTTTTTCGGATGGCCTGTGTTGAAAAAGCAGTCTTTTGTCGCTCGCCTATGCCTTGCCAGGGCTCCTCACCTGATGATGGGAATGTCTATGTCGGCAATGAAAAGCAAATACGAACAACGGGCGGCTGAGAGCGATAGGAAGCGGACCGTTACTCCTTACACGTTTTGCTTCAATGTCGTTCTCGATTGGATCATGCGCGATATCCGCATTGGCGGTTCGGCCAGTACAGAAGGTGTGGCGCTTATTCTTGAATGTGGTCATGAAAATAATCCAGAAGCCGAAGATCAATTTTACGAGATTAGAAAATTACACAAAATTGAGGATATTCTACGTTCAATTTCGTTTGTTCCAAAGGACAATTGCCGCGCTATTCAACTAGCCGACCTACTTGCCTTCTATTCTCGTCGTGATAGCAATGCATTGATTAGAGCAAAAATGAAAGGAGATGATAAATACCCAATTGAAGTTATGATGAGAATTATCGCTGAGGGTCTTCCTCACCGTGCCCTTGTCGCTGCCGACTTTGACGAGGCGTCAAAAACTGTTCCTTACTTCCCGTTTGGGAAACCACTTCCGTGAAAGCTGTGTCAAAATCCTTCGTAATTACGCAATTACGGCGACCCGCGCCCAATTCCCCTTCCTCCAGCTTCACTTGACGCGCGGTCGTCAACCCGCGGGAAGCCCGCTCGCCGAAACTTTCGCCCCCCGCGACGACGACCGCTTGTTCCGACGCCTCAACATTCCCGGCGTCCACGCCGCTCCCGCGCCTGTCGGCCGCGCGTCGCGGCGAAGCAAGGCGCGCGGGTCAGCTCAGGCGAACGGATTGAAGATCGTCAGCGCGCCGACGCGCGCGCCGTGGGCCATGTCTTCGGAATAGAGGCGCTCGCAGCCGAGCGCCTGCGCCGCCGCGACGACGCACGCGTCCCAGTAGGCGAGCCGGTGGCGGGCGACGATCTCCAGCGCGGCGTCGAGCACCGCGAGCGTCGTCTCCTGCACCGGAAATCGCCGCCAGGCGCGGATGAGGCCGACGGCGAGGTCGTGCGGCAGAGCGTCGAGGCGCGAGACGCGCGTCGCCTGGACATAGAATTCTTGCAGAACCTGGACCGACAGGGCGCAGTCGCGGCGTTCAAGCAGCTCGAGCGCGCGCGCTTTCTTGCCAGCTTCGGCGGGCGCCGTGCTGATCGAATAGAGCAGGACGTTGGCGTCGAGAAACACGCGCGCCGGATCACCGCCGGGCATGGACGGCCTCGCGATCGAGGCGGCTGGCGGCGCTGAAGTTGGAGATGCGGGCGCGCAACGCCGCCTCCTCCCGCGCCAAGCGATCGAACTCGCTGTCTTCGCGCGCGTAATCGCTCAGGAAGGCGCTGACGACGCGCGAGATCGACACGCCGGCGGCGGCGGCCTTCACCCGCGCGCGGCGGTAGGTCTCGTCGTGCACAGAAACCGTGATATTTTTCACAGGCTCACAATATCTCGCGGGGTCGGCGCGAGCAAGCGTGAATTTCCGTCCTTCGCCGATTCAACATTTCCTTGACGAAATGTTCATGTTGTGTTCTCATCGCTGGAGGGGGATTATGCACTTGACAAACACTGATCCCAAGCGCGAGGATTCCGGCGCCGCCTCCAAAGAGGCGGATGGCGCGCCCGAAGAAATTGAGATTACGCCCGCTATGATTGAGGCGGGCATTGAAGCCTATCGGCTTTGGGACCGCGATGATCCGACCGCGTGGAAAGTCGCAGACATTTTCGTAGAGATGGAAAAAGCAAGACGTGCGACTATGGTAGCCCCGACGATGGCGGCGCCGGCAAGAATTTGCGTTTAGAAAAGGCAAAAAGTCGAAACGCGATTGAATGACACGATGTGGCGAATAGGAATCGCGGATATTTTGGACTAGTTTTGTCCGGTATATGAACCAAAATTTGTGTCGGCGTGCGCTCATAAACTGACACGGGGACCTTCGCGTTTGTATCAGGGATTTGCAGGTTTTCGCAGACAGCGCGCACTTCCGGCGTTTGGAATGTGAGCGGTAGCCGACAGTGTGCGAAGGCGTTCCGCATCAGCTTGATCAGCTCAAGGTCGTGTTTAGCTGTTGTGCCGAAGATGGACAGGGCGAAGCCCAGATTGATCTTGGCGGAGAAGGTGGACATGATTCCTTCGCCCTCGAACAGGCGCTCCGCCATATCGGTTGGTAAGTCTGGCCTCAGAACGCTCGCTATGGCGCCTTCAAGGGCCGTTTCGACCATCGCCCCCAAAAGAATTCCGCAGGCGCGGTCGCTTTCGCCGTAGAATTCTTCCTCTGTCGTGGTTAGCTGAGTCGCACTAGGCGGCGTGTTCACGAGCTTCTTGAAGGCGCGCAAATATGCAGGGCCGCTCATTACATCCTCCTGTAGAGGATTCCGAACCGTACAGCGACGAAGAGGCCGCGCGCCGTCGTGACGAAGTGATTCGCCGCATGGCGAACACGCCGCCGCAACCTAAGCCAAAGAAAGGGTGCCGCGCGAGTCCGGCCAAAAAGCGCGGGCGTTCCCAGAGCACGACCTGACCGACGCGGCAATGCGGATTTACTTGGCCTCGACCCCGTATCCGGCACCGGTGTTGGAAACCGATGTCGAATAGTCGACAAGTTTGTCCGAGGCGTCGAATCGGAAGATGACCGCGGTGGCCTTTGTGTCTGCGCCGCCGCCGAACACGCTGACGTAGGGGATGAGCGTTTCGGGCCGCACCGTCGCCTGAGCATAGGTGTAGACCGCGATCTTAGCTCCGTCAGCCGCCGTTGTGACATTTGTCGGCTCGCCCACGGCCGCGACGACATCGGAGTATGTCGTGACACCTTTCTGGAATTGCTGAACCTGCGCGGTGTCGACTTTCGTCCCGACGGAGGCGCAACCGGCCACGCCTAGCGCGAGTACGATCGCTATCGAAGTTCTCATGAGATACGCCCCCCGGAAATTAGGTGTTGCCGATGTCTCAGAACTCCTTGATCAATGGCAAGTCGTCAGAACTCAAGCGTGTCCGGTTGTTCGATCCTTTTCACTTTCAATCGTCAATCGGGCGACAATATCAGCTATCGCGTCCAACGGAATTGCAAACTTGTGGGGCACTCCGCCCTCTGTCACTAATTGAAGTACCACGTGACTCCCAAAAGCATCTCTCTGAATACCGTATTGAGCTACAACCTGCGCATTGATCGCTTGTCCCTTGACCGGTTCAATCTGTTTGGCAAAACCAGCTAAAGCAGATGCCATTTGTTCCGCCACTTCCGCGACCGCGACAAATTCGAGTAGACGACCATCTTCAACTTGCATCCTGAAAATGATTTCGCGTTTTTGCCGGTCCACAATCCCGCCGGGAATGCAGGCCAGGCGGAACAATGTCGCCATTGCGTTCATCCTCTCGCGTCGTCAGTCAACCACTGAGCGCGGCACGAGTCGAGTCGGACGTGCGCGGCGCTTCGATGCCAAGGCCATGGCGTTACGCGGTGAGAAGTGGGGCGGCTGTAACCGGCCGCCCCGCTGTGCTAAGATGATTTCATGAGCGATACAGACAGACGCGATCCGCTCGCCGGCACATCGGAACGGGAACGCGAAATTGTGCTGGCCCTGCTACGTATGCCGCCAGAGCGACAGAAGGCCGCGCCCAAGCCCGCGACGGTCAGAGGTGAGGCGCAGCGGCGACGGCGAGAGCGGGAACGCGAGGAAGTTAGAACTCCCACGGTCGGCGATTAGGCGAAAGCGACTTCGTCAGGCCGTCGATACATCAAGCGCTTGCCTCTGGCGGCGCGAACAACCTTCGCGGCGCGCTCTTGATCCTCGACGCCGAGCGCCGAGCGGTTCGAGTATCGAAAATCGAACTCGGCGACGTAGCGATGCAGGTGCTTTTCGCTGCAATGCTGGTAAACACCTTTCATGCCGCGCTTGAAAATCGAGTAGTAACCCTCAACCGTGTTGGTTGTGATAACGTTGTCGCCTTCGCGACGGACGTACTCGTCTTTGCTGTGGTTCACAGTGTCATGGCTGGCGAACTCGTGGCCAATCTCGCGATAGGTCGTCAATTCGTCCGTCATGATGTTTGTCTCGCGATCAACGTTTGCGCGAATGATCGGCTTGAGGTCGGCGATGCGGACGCCCTCAACATGAAACGAGCGAGCGGAGCCGCCGCGCTCAACGAGCGTAAGCGCGGTGTTGCGGAAGCTGCTGCGGCCCTTCAATGCACGTCCCTTCTTCGGCGCGCCTTCAATGCGCCCGAACACGGTTTCATCGATCTCGACGGTCTTGTCCTTGCCGCCGATCGGGCGGGGGTCATGCTCGGCCATTGCCTCGCGAATGCGGTGCGCCATGAACCAAGCCGTGCGATAGGAGCCGAGGCCGAGCGTGCGCATGAGCTGATGCGCCGAGACGCCTTTCTTGCTCGCGCAAAGAAGGTGCGTCGCCAGCATCCACTTGTGCATGGGAATATGCGAGCTTTCGTAAACTGTCCCGATCGTCGCCGTGAACTGCTTGACGCATTCGTGGCAGCGATAGAGACCGGGGCGCGCCGTTGCGCCGGTGACTTTGTCGGCCGCGCCGATGACGCCGCAGTGCGGGCAGACCGGGCCGTCGGGCCAGCGGATGGCTTCAAAATGCGCCCAAGCGGCGGCTTCGTCGTTGAAGATCGGATTGGTGAGATCGATAGACATTGGAGGGCTCCGAAGATGCTGAATTTCTAGCATTTCCGGGCCTGTTTGTCAAGTGCATAATCGCCCGCTGGAGCGTAAAGTCTCCAGCCGCGGGAGGCCGATTTGCTCGCCTTGCCGATCGAGCGTTTTTTTCGTCTCAGCGAGGCGGGGGTGCGTTGCGGGCCGGACGGCGTCTCCGTCGGCCCGACGGCGCTGGTCGTCCGCGCCGGCGCCGGCTGGGCGGCGCGGCCGCGCGCCGAGCTCGAAGCGGAGCTTTCCGACCTCTACGGCCTGCCGATCGACCTCGCCGGCCGGGAGGAACGCCTGGCCGGGATCGCGCGCGCCTTCGCGCGCGGCGAGCCGGCGCTGGCGGCGATCGGCGCGCTGCTGCTGCGCTTTCCCGATCCGCCCTCGCTCGCCAAAGGCTCGCCGGCGTGCGGCTCGGCGGAGCTGGCGCGGCGCCTGTTCGACAGCGGGCTGCTCGACAAAGACTGGGACCCGGCGCAGCACCCGCGCGTCGGTGAGCCGCCCAACCCCGGCTGGTTCGCTGCCAAGCCCGAGGACGCGCCGAACGCCGGTCCGCCGCGCGCTCCCTCGCGAAGCTCGTCGCGGCGAGAAGCGTTCCGTCTCGGGCTCCGCTTCATGCGCGACCTGATGGCCGACACGGCCGACGAGGTCATACGCACCGGAAAAGTGGCGCTCTGGCTCGCGCCGAAGCTCTGGGGCCCGATCGAGTTCGTCGTCGAACTCCTCAAGTCGAGCGAACTCAATCCCGACGAGCAACGCGCCATCGACTATGGGCGCGCCAGCGTCGATCCGCCCAAGACTCTCGAAGAGCTGCAGCGGCCGCCGACGCAGAACGTGCTCGGCTACGAACGCCACCACATCGTGGAGCAGAATCCCGACAACATCGCCAAAGGGCCGGACGTCGAGGAGATCGAGAAGTTCGGCCGCGACCTCATAGACGATCCCAGCAACATCGTCTGGATTCCGCGGTTCAAGCACGAGCAGATCACGCGCTATTATAACTCGGAGGATCCCGACGATCCTTTGGGGCGCATCCGCCGTAAAATGATCAACGATTTGGACTTCGCGGGCCAGCGCGCGGCGGGTCTGGAGGCGTTGCGCAAGGTGGGAGTCCTCCAATGAGTCCGGAAGAATACGCGGCGACGCCGGTCGAGAGGCTGGTGCGGCTGTTCGCGGGGGCGGCGAAGCGGAGCGGCCTCGGCCGGGCCTGCCAAGGCGACGTCGCCACAAGCGAGTCGGCGAAGGCGGAGGCGAAGCTCGGCTTGGCCGAGTGTGCGGCAATCGCCGGCGCGCTGCGCGCCAAAGCGCGGGCGAGCGAGCTCGAGCCTCTGTTCGGTGACGAAGATCCCGACGTTCGCATGTGCGCGAGCGCGCTCCTCGACGCAGGCGTCCCTGCGTTGACCTACGCGGCGATGAAGGGCGTGGTGGCCAATTGCTCGACGCGCGAGGCGCTGGCGCGGGCCAAGCGCGCGCGCACGCCACCGCCGTCGCGGCCGACGTTGCCGGAAATGAGCGACGAAGCGCTGACGGCGCGCTTCGAGGACGCGGCGGAACGGCAGACCGACTGTCGCTTCATCGATTGGATGTACGACGACAGCGACTTGGCGAGGCGCAACGCGATCACCGGCGAGCTGACCGAGATTCTCCGGGAGATGAAACGGCGGGGCGCGCTCGCTAGGCTCTTGCCGTACCTCGACAGCGACGATCCGACGGCGCGCCTTCGCGCGGCGCAAGGGTGTTTGCGCATCGCGCCGGAAAAGGCGGTCGCCACGCTGGAGGCGCTTGGCGCCGCGGCGTCCGACGTGCTGAACCACTGGCGCCGAGGCGAGTGCTTGATCGACAAGCTGTGAGAGGGGCGGCCTGCGGAGGGGCGAAAGCGAAGGAAACTCCCGTCGAGGCAAGAACCGCCGCCGCGCCGCCCTTGAGGACCCGAGCAACATCGTCTGGATTCCGCGACTGAAGCACGAGCAGATCATCGCATATTACAACTCGTTGGAGAACGCGGACGCGCCTGGGATTCGCCACCGGGACGTCGTCGACCAACTCGATTTCACCGGCCAGCGCGCGGCTGGACTGGAAGCGTTGCGCCGCTACGGAGCGCTGAAATGAGCCCGGAAGAATGCCTGCAGATGAGCGCCGAGCGGCTGCTGCCGTTCTTCGTCGAGCGGGCCAAGCGGCTCGGGCTCGGCCGTGGTTTCCGCGCCGCGTGCGGCGGCCCGCCGCTGGACCGTCCTATCGCCTTGGGGTCGCCGGAAGGAGAGCGGATCAAGGCGGAGCTCCGGGCGATCAGCATCGCTCTGAACGCGAGGCCGACCACCCCCGAGGGGGCGGCGTTGCTCCGCGACGACGATCCGGACGTCCGCATGACCGCGGCGTTGTTTCTCTGGCAAATCGATCCCGAGTTGGCGGAAGCGACGCGGGACGGCGTGATGGCGGGCTGTTCGGCGAGCGAGGTTGTCGCAGCGCGCCAGCGCGCGCACGCCGCCGCGGCCGCGTCCGACGTTGCAAGAAATGGGCGATGACGCGCTGATGGCGCGCTTCACCGCCGCCGCGCAGCGGTTGACCGCATGCCGCTTCATCAATTGGCTCGAGAACGACAAAGACATGGAGACGCGCAACGCCGTCATCCGTGAGCTCAGGGACGCCAGCAGGGAAATCAAGCGGCGGGACATGCTGGCGAGGTTGCTGCCGTTGCTCGACAGCGCCGACTCGTGGGTTCGATTCACCGCCGCCGAAGGATGCCTGCGCATCGCGCCGGAAAAGGCCGTGGCGACGCTGGAGGCGCTCGCTGACGACGCCGTCGCCTACAAGTCGGTCTGCGGCGAGTTCGGCGCTCCAGCGCTGGCGGCGGGGCGAGTGCGCCGTCGACCAGTGGTGAGGCCTGATTTCGCCGCCCAGCGCGCGGCGGGTCTGGACGCGTTGCGCCGCTACGGCGCGCTGAAATGAGCCCGGAAGAAGAAGAATACGCGGAGATGAGCACGGGGCTGCTGCCGCCGCTCTTCGCCGACTACGCCAAACGGCTTGGGTTCGGCCGCGTCCTGCAGCACACAGGCGGCGCCGTGTCGGCGGAGGTTCCGGTCGGCCTGGGGCCGCGTGAGGAAATCGATCGAGCCGCGCGGGAATGCTTGGCGATCGCCGCCGCTTTGCTCGCGAGGTCGACGAGCCCCGAGATGGCGGCGTTGTTCGAGGACGAGAATCCGGACGTTCGCATCGCCGCGGCGATGTATCTCGGCCCGATCGATCCCCAGCTGGCCGACGCGACTCTGGATGGCGTGCTGGCCGGATGTTCGGCCGACGAGGTGATTGCGATGCGCAAGCGCGTCCGTACGCCGCCGCCGCAGCATCCGACCTTGCAGGAGATGAGCGACGAGGCGCTGCTGGCGCGCTTCCAGGACGCGGGGGAGCGGTTGGCCGGGCGCCGGTTCATCGACTGGGTCCGCGAGAAGCGGGACATGGACACGCGCAACGCCATCCTTGGCGAGTTGATCGCCATCAAGAAGGAAATGAAACGGCGAGGAATGCTGGCCAGGCTCGCGCCGTTTCTCGACAGCGCGGAACCGGAGATCCGCCTTCAGGCCGCCACGGGTTGCCTGCGGGTTGCGCCGGAAAAGGCCGTCGCGACGCTGGAGGCGCTCGAGGCCGGCCCTCGCGGCCACGTTTGCGCCGCGGCGGGCTGGGCGCTGGATCGCTGGCGAGTGGGGGAGTGCGCTGTCGACAAGTGATGAGACGCGGCTGCGCCGGCCGGCGCGCGGCGGGGTTGGAGGCGCTGCGCCGCCGATCGACGATCGGGACGGGATTGGCGCGCAGGCGGCGCTTGCGCTACCAAGGCGCCTCGCCGCTTGGCCTGAACCCGCGCCCCGGAGCCCGCCATGTACGAACCGCCCTTGCATCGCCAGGACGATCGCGCGCTCCTATTTGACCTGATCCGCCGCCGGCCGCTCGGCCTGCTCGTCACCCATGGCCCGCAAGGTTTGCTCGCCAACGCGATCCCGTTCCTGCTCGACGCGGAGGCAAGCCCCTTCGGGACGCTCAGCGCCCACATGGCGCGCGCGAATGGGCAATGGCGCGACCTCGCCGCGACCGGCGAGGCGCTGGTCGTGTTCTCGGGCGACGACCGCTACGTCTCGCCGTCGTGGTACGCCACCAAGCGCGAGACCGGCAAAGTCGTTCCGACCTGGAATTACGTGATGGTCCAGGCGCGCGGCGCCGCGCGCGTCATCGACGACGAAGCCTGGCTGCGCCGGCAGATCGCCGCGCTGACCGAGGCGCACGAAAAAGGGCGCGCCGCGCCCTGGGCGGTCGGCGACGCGCCGGAGGATTACCTCGCCGCGATGGTCCGCCAGATCGTCGGCGTCGAGATCGCGGTCGCCGACCTGCGCGGCAAGTGGAAGGCGAGCCAGAACCGCTCGGCCGCCGACCGCGACGGCGTGATCGCCGGGCTTACCGACGAGGGCGACGCGGAGGCGCTGGCGATGGCGGCGATCGTGCGCGAGGCGGCGACGAAATAGGCCGGCCGAGGGCGCGCGGCCGCGGCGCTTCGACGATTCGTCATTTTTGGGCTTGACACCGCCGCCGTGAGATATATCTTACGTCAAGATATATCGTGATATGTTGCGAAACACGATATATCGTAACATATCTCACAAACAGGACAACGAAAATGTTTCACCGTCATTTCATGGATTTCGATCGTGAGCGCGGCGCTCACGACGGTTTCGGCCGCGAGCATGGCTTTGGCCGGCATTGGCGCGGCGGCGGCTTCGAGCCGCGCGAAGGCCGCATGTTCGACAGCGGCGATCTGAAGCTCGTCATTCTCGCGCTTGTCGCCGAGAAGCCGCGTCACGGCTACGAGATCATCAAGGCGCTCGAGGAGCGCGTCGGCGGCGGCTACAGCCCGAGCCCCGGCGTCGTCTATCCCACGCTGACGCTGATCGAGGAGATGGGCTACGCCACCGCCCAGGATCAGGGCGGCCGCAAGCTCTACACGCTCACCGCCGAGGGCCAGGCGTTCGTCGCCGCCAGCCAGGCGCAGGTCGATGCGATCTTCGGCCGCCTCGAAGGCGCCGAGGCGGAGCGGCGCGGCGACTTCGCCCCCTTGCTGCGCGCGATGGAGAACCTGCGCATGGCGGTGAGGCTGCGCGCCAGGCGCCGCGACGCCACGCCCGCGCAAATCCAGGCGATCGCCGACGCGCTCGACGCAGCGGCCAAGGCGATCGAGCGGGTCTGAGATGCGCGCGTTCACGGCTGCCCGATCAGCCTCTCGCAAGGAGGCTGATCGGGAGTTTTCACGGCGCCGATCTGCGAGAGCCTGGCGATGCGACATCATCGACATCTGAGATACGCTGGGTTCGCGGAGCCTACTGGCGACGACGACATCGCGTTCTACGAAGCGAAGCTAAGGCATGAGCTCGACGGCGCGGGGCTCTATGAGGCGCTCGCCGCGGCGGAGCGTCGTCCTTTTCGTAGAGATCTCTTTGCCCGCGCGTCGCACGCCAAGCGCGCGCACGCCGAGGCGCGGCGCCAGTGGCTGATTTCTCACGGCGCGACGCTCGGAGCGCACAGGGACGGCTTTCGGGCGCGCATCCTCGCCGCCCTTGCGGCGCTTTTTGGTTCTCGGTTCGTCTTGCCCGCCGTTGTGGCCGCCGAACTGGCGGACGAGAGTCGACACGAGAAACAAGACGCCGCCGCCGCGCTGGGCGCCGAAGAGATTGACGCCGCCGCTGCGGTCGCCGCCGTCGCCGAGTCGGGGCGGCAAGCCGCGACCGGGCGCCGCGGCGCCTCTGGCAACGACCTGCGCGCAGCGGTCCTGGGCGCAAACGACGGCCTCGCGTCGAACTTCTGCCTGATGATGGGCGTCGCCGGGGCGGGAACGTCGCAACACACCATGCTCCTGACTGGGTTGGCGGGCCTGGTCGCCGGCGCCTGCTCGATGGCCCTCGGGGAATGGCTGTCGGTGAGCAATGCGCGCGAACTGGCGACGGAGCTGGTGTCAAAACAGCGCGACGAGTTGGAACAGGCGCCGGAATCGGGTCGACAGAAGCTCGCGACGATATACGAGGCGAAGGGACTGACGCATTTTGACGCTCAGCGCGTCGCCGCGCAAATCATGCAGAACAGCCCCGCCGCTTTGGATACGCTCACGCGGGAAGGTCTCGGCGTCGATCCGGACGAACTGGGCGGAAATCCCTGGACCGCAGCGGGTCTGTCATTCGCCTTATTTGCAATCGGGGCGATCGTGCCCGTCTTGCCCCTGTCGCTGCTGTCCGGGAAAGTCGCGATCGTCGTCAGCGTCGCCGCGAGCGCGGCGGCGCTCGCCCTCCTTGGGCTTTTGACTTCCCTCTTCAACGGACGTTCGGTCTCCTTTTCCGCCTTCCGGCAAGTCCTGATCGGCTGCGCCGCCGCCGCCGTCACCTACGGCGCTGGGGCGGCGCTCGGGGTGTCTCCGACATGACGGCTGCCGGGGTCGCCCGGCGACCGTCATCGATCGCGAGGATGTCATTCCGCGCAGGGTCCCGACGCCGATCGGCGTCGTGAATTTTTGACCCCTAACGGTATGAACGGGTCAAAGTTCGAGACCGATCGACAGTACGGAGGAACGTTCATGGATGCCGTCACGAGAATCAAAGACCTCATCGAGGACATCGTCGCCGCCAACCGTATTTTGGCCGCCGAGAATGTCGTCGATGCATTTGGCCATGTCAGCGCCCGCCATCCGGAAAACCCGGGCCATTATCTCATCGCCCGCGCTCTGCCGCCCGAATTGGTCGCCGCGGAAGACATCATGGAAATTACCCTAGCCGGCGAGGTCGTGAACGGCGACACGCGCAAGCCCTATCTTGAGCGATTCATCCACGGCGCCATTTACGAGGCGCGGCCGGACGTTAAATCCGTCGTCCACAGTCATAGCCATAGCGTAATTCCTTACAGCGTTACTGACGAAAAGCTCCGCCCCATCGTGCATAGCTGTGCAACCATCGGCGGTCATGTACCGGTGTGGGACGCGCAGACGACGTTCGGCGACACCAACATGCTGATCTCCAGCGTGGCGATGGGCCAGGACTTTGCGAAAAGCCTTGGGCAGAACAGCGCCGCCCTCATGCGTGGCCATGGCTGCACGGTCATCGGCCGCTCGGTTCGCGAAGCGGTCTATACCGCGGTGTATCTGGAGGTGAACGCCGCGCTGCAGTTGCAGGCCAGCCGTTTCCCGCCGGTCAAATTTCTTTCCGATGGCGAGATCAAAATCATCAGCGAACGCCTTGCCGACGCCAAACCCAGTGAAGGCTACGACCGCGCCTGGGAATATTGGTGTCGCCATGCCGGCATCGAAGCCCACTACCGCACGCCGGATTCCATTTAGTGATGTCGGGAGAAGCCCATGCTCTATGTCGATGCACTCACCCATTTCTTTCCGAAAAATGTCAGGAGCGCGCTGCTCAAGCTTGAAGGCGCCAAAGGTCAGTGGACAGGACGGCGACAGTGACAAGTCAGGCCGATGGAACGCCGACATACGGCGACGCGCCAACTGTCGTTCCGGCGCCGCTGTTCCTGATCGGCCTCGCCTGTTTCGCCTCGAATGTTTCGGCGCGCGCCGCCGATCCGATGCTTCCGCTGATTGCGGATCAGTTCGCCGTGACGCTGCAACAGGCGGCGTGGCTCACCACCGCCTACGGCATCTCCTTCGCGCTGTCACAGCCGTTCCTCGGGCCGATGGCGGATGCGTTCGGCAAGTCGCTGATCATCAAGGTTTGCCTGGCTCTGCTGGCGGCGAGCTTCATGATTTGCGCCGTGGCTCCAGGCTTCACCAGCTTACTGGTTGCGCGCGGCGTAAGCGGCGTCGTGGCGGGCGGCATTTTCCCGATCGCCATGGCGCTGGTCGGCGACCGCGTCGTTTATGGAAAACGGCAGGTTGCGCTGTCGCGCCTCCTCATCGCCGCCATCACCGGGCAGATGATCGGCGCGGCGCTGTCGGGCGCGATCGCCTCCTATGCCGGCTGGCGTAGCGTGTTCGCCCTGACGGCTTTGTTCTCCGGCGGCATCGCGGCCGCCTCGTTCCTGCGGCTCCATGGCGAGGGAGAGCCGCGGCGCTGCTTTTCGCTTGCCGCCATCGCCGCGGATTACGGTTTCCTGATGACCAGCCGACGCGCCATCGTCGTCTATGGCACGGTGGTATGCGAGGGGATGTTCATGTTTGGCGTCTTTCCCTTCGTCGCGCCGACGCTGCTGTCGCGCGGTCAAGGCGGCGCGCTCACCGCCGGCCTCTGCATCGGCGCCTATGCGCTGGGCGCCGTGATCTATGGCCTCAGCGCGAAACTGGCGGTCGCGCGGCTTGGTCCGTGGCGGATGATGGCGGCGGGCGGCGTCCTGATCGGCGTCTGTTACGGCGTCATCGCGGCGCCGGTGCCGTGGCCGGCGATGGCGGCGCTGTTCGCCTTTTCCGGCTTCGGCTTTTACCTGTTGCACAACACGATGCAGACGGAAAGCACCGAACTGGCGCCCCAAGCGCGCGGCGCCGCCGTGGCCCTGCTCGCGGCGTCTTTATATATCGGCCAGGGGCTCGGGCCGATTCTGTCCGGCTATATATCGGCCGCGGGTGGCTATGCCGCGATGTTCGCGGTGAGCGCGGCGCTGATGGCGGCGCTCGGCGTAATTTCGTCGAATCTGCTTCGACGAAGCTGAACGGAGGGAACCGCTCACTGCCCGGATGTCGGCTTCGCGGGTCCACGCCGGCGCCCTTTCTACTTCCGCCCCTATTCCGAGTCGGGTTTGGAAGGAGTCCTCTCAAGTCAGGACTTTTGGCGCGATGTGCCTTCGCGGATAACGCCGCGCAGTCGGTTCAAGGCTCCTACTTGGCCAGCTTGGCGAGGTCGTCGTATTTCCCACTTCAAACCTTGCGCGGGCGCGCGGCGGCGCTCGCCGTTCTTGGGCTTTTAACTTCCCTCTTCAACGGACGTTTGCTCTCCTTTTCCGCCTTCCGGCAAGTCTTGATCGGCTGCGCCGCCGCCGCCGTCACCTACGGCGCTGGGGCGGCGCTCGGGGTGTCGCTGACATGACGGCCGCCGGGGTCGCGCGCAGCCCTGCGGCCGAGGTTCGCGGCGAGCTTTGCGCTAGACGCCGTGCGCCTTCAACCACGCGGTCGCCAGCCTCCATGACGCCTCGGCGTCGGCCTTGACGTAGCTCGGCCGATAGTCGGCGAAGAAGGCGTGGCCGGCGTCGGGGTAGACGACGATGCGCGAGGCGCCGCCCGCCGCCGCGAGCTTCGCCTGCATCGCTTCGATCTCTTGGAGGGGAATGCTCTTGTCCCGGCCGCCGTAGAGCCCGAGGACGGGAACCTTCAGCGCGTCGACGACGTCGGGCGGATTGTTCGGCGTGAGGGCGCTCGCCGGATAGGCGAGGGGGCCGTACCAGGCGACCGCCGCCTTCAGCCGCGGGTTGTGGGCCGCGTAGAGCCAGACCTGCCGCCCGCCCCAGCAGAAGCCGACGATTGCGGCGCGATCGGGATCGGCGGCGCCGCTCGCCGCGGCGAAGCGGAGCGTCGCGTCGAGGTCGCTCGCCGCCTCCGCGTCGGGCTTCTTGGCGACGATCGTCGCCATCAGGCTGGCGACGTCGGTCTCCTTGGCCGCGTCGCCCTGGCGCGCGAACAGCTCCGGCGCGATCGCGTAATAGCCGAGCTTGGCGAAGCGCCGGCAGACGTCCTTGATATGCTCGTGGACGCCGAACACCTCGTGGACGACCAGGAGCAGCGGAAAGCGCCCGCCGCCGGTCGGCCGTGCGCGATAGGCGGGGATGTCGGCGTCGCCGGCGTCGACGCTCGCCTCGCCCGCCTCCAGCCCGTCGGCGGAGGTGGCGATCGTCTGGGCCCACACCGGCGGGATCGCCGCGCAGAAGCCGAGCCCGAGGCTCGCCTTGACCACGGCGCGGCGGGTCGCTCGCCCGCCCGGCGCCCTCGGCGCTTCGTCGTCCATCGCGGCCTCTCCTTCGTCCGAGGATCGCAAGCGGCGATTGTCCGCCGCCGCCCGGGACGTGGCGAGTCACATCCGCGTCATTTCGGCGCCGCGCCGGCGGACGCGATTTGTGGCAAAGCATGGCTGGCGCGCGGCGCGCCGCGGCGCCATTTCGCTTCGAGGGCGCAAAGCGGGAGGAGCGCGATGTTCAAGCACATTCTCATCGCCACCGACGGCGGCGACCTGTCGCGCAAGGCGGTCATCTACGGCGTGCGGCTCGCCAAGGCGCTGGGCGCGCGCGCCACCGCGCTCACCGTCATGGTCCCCTATCGCGCCGCTTCGATGGACGCGGTGTTGATCGCCGAGACCGTCGAAGAGCACGAGGCGAGCGTCGGGCGCGAGGCCGACCGCGCTCTCGAGCAGGCGACGATGGCCGCCGAGGCGGCGGACGCGACGATCGAGACCGCGCGAGAGACCAGCGACCGTCCCTACCGCGCAATCATCGACTACGCGCGCGCCCATCAGTGCGACCTCATCGTCATGGCTTCCCACGGCCGCCGCGGCGTCGCCGCGCTGGTGATCGGCAGCGAGACCGCCAAGGTGCTCAGCCACAGCGCCATTCCGGTGCTGGTCTATCGCTGACGGCGCAGGGGACGTCGCCCCCCGGCCGCGCGCCGCGACGGCGTTCACCATGCCGAAGCGTTGAATGCGCGCAATCTGGACCTCCCGTCCGAATAGGGTTAGCAAAGCGTTAAAGCCGCTCGCCGCGCCCGGCGCGCGGCGCGGCGACGGAGCGTTGAGCTTGACGGGTTGGACCACGGGAGCGCGCGCGAAGGAGGCCGCGACGTTGGCGCGGCTGACGGCGACGCTGGCGACGCTGGCGCTCAGCGGCTGCGTCGAGACCACGGCGCAGATCGCGCCCGACCCGGAGGCCCATCGCCAGTTCGTCCTGCGCCAGGGCGCCGACCTCGCCCAGGCGAGCGTCGCCATCGTCTCGGTCGAGGGCGCGCCAAGCGCCGTCGCCGGCCGTTTCTCCCAAGCGCTGGCGGGCGAGGCGCACGCGCGCGACATCGTCGTCGTCGACGCGGCCCAGGCGCGTTATCTGGTGCGCGGCTATCTTTCCGCCACGCCGACTGAGGACGGCGCGGCGATCGACTATGTCTGGGACTTGTTCTCCGCCGACAAGCGGCGCGTCCAGCGCTTGAGCGACGAGATCGCGATCAAGGGATCGGGCGCCGATCCGTGGGCGCTCGCCGACGAGGCGGCGCTGAAGAGCGTCGCGGCGCGCAGCGCCGACGATCTCGCCGCCTACCTCTCCAACACGCCGGAGGCGGCCGCGGTGGCGAGCGCGCCTGCGGCGGCGGAGACGGCCGCCGCCGCGCCGCTGAGCTACGCGCCGATGTGAGGCGCCCGGAGATCTTGCGCGCATTCTGTGGACATGGAAGGGTCGCGGCGGCCGCGTCACCGCGCCGTCGTATTGTTCCAGCCGGCCTCGGCTGCTATGACCCGCCCCGTCCGCCGCGCCTCCGCCCCGCCATCGGGCGGCGCGGGCCGCCAAGCGCCGGGAGCCCGTCATGCAAGCAAAGATGAAGATTTTGGCGGGCAATTCCAACGCGCCGCTCGCCGAAGCGATCGCCGCCTATCTCGGCGAGCCGCTGACGCGCTGTAGCGTGCGCCGATTCGCCGACCTCGAAATCTTCGTCGAAATTCTGGAAAACGTGCGCGGCCGCGACGCCTTCATCATCCAGTCGACGTCCTATCCCGCCAACGACAATCTGATGGAGCTTCTGATCATGATCGACGCGCTGCGGCGCGCTTCGGCGCACCGCATCACGGCGGTCATCCCCTATTTCGGCTACGCGCGCCAGGACCGCAAGCCGGGACCGCGCTCGCCGATCTCGGCCAAGCTGGTCGCCAACCTGATCACCCGCGCCGGCGCCGACCGCGTGCTCACCATCGACCTTCACGCCGGCCAGATCCAGGGCTTCTTCGACATCCCCACCGACAACCTGTTCGCCGCGCCGACCATGGTGCGCGACATCAAGGAGCGGGGAATGGGCAACAACCTGATGGTGGTGTCGCCCGACGTCGGCGGCGTGGTGCGCGCCCGCGCGCTGGCCAAGCGGCTCGAGACGCCGCTCGCCATCGTCGACAAGCGGCGCGAGCGCGCCGGCGAATCGGAAGTGATGAACATCATCGGCGACGTCGTCGGCCGCCATTGCGTCCTGGTCGACGACATCGTCGATTCCGCCGGCACCCTGTGCAACGCCGCCCACGCGCTATTGGAGAAGGGCGCCTCGAGCGTCTCCGCCTACGTCACCCATGGCGTGCTGTCGGGCGGCGCGGTGGCGCGCATCTCCGCCTCCGAGCTGCAGGAATTGGTGCTCACCGACACCATCGCCCCGACCGAGGCGGTGCGGGTCGCCCACAACGTCCGGGTGATCTCGATCGCGCCGCTGGTCGGCGAGGCGATCGCCCGCATCGCCAAGGAAGAAAGCGTCTCGGTGCTGTTCGACTGACGGCCGCGCCGCTCGCCGGCTTCATCGGCGAGACGACGTCGCCTCGGGCTTCGGGAATTCCCTATGTCAAAGAACAGCGAGAGCGCGCTCGACGCGCTGTTCGCCGCCGCCAAGGCGGCGCAGGCCAAGGCTTACGCGCCCTATTCGCATTTTCCGGTCGGCGCGGCGATCCGCGCCGGGAGCGGGGCGATCTACTGCGGCTGCAACGTCGAGAACGCCGCCTACCCCGAGGGCGCCTGCGCCGAGGCCAACGCCATCGGCGCGATGGCGCTGGCGGGCGAGCGGCGAATCGTCGAGATAGTCGTGGTCGGCGAGGGCGAAGCGCTATGCGCGCCGTGCGGCGGCTGCCGCCAGCGCCTGCGCGAGTTCGCCGAAGCTTCGACGCGCGTGCATGTCGCCGGGCCGCAGGGGGTGCGGGCGAGCTTCACCCTTGAAGAGCTGCTGCCGCATTCGTTCGGGCCGGGGAATTTGGGGCGGTGAGGAAGAAGGAGCGAGGCCGCGGTTTCGGCGCGCTTGCGCGAGGGCCTGCGGGAGGGCGCGGTTCGCCGCCGCGGCCGCTGAACGCCGATTGACATTATATGAAATCTCTATAATTTGACGACAATGAAGAGGGTCGTGATCCTCAAGCAGGCGGCGATGGCTTTGCGCAAGCATCGCAACATCGCCCCGAGGCTTCGCGACAAGATCGCCGCCTATGCGGTTGACCCGGCTTCGCTCGCCGACAGCGTGACCGAGTTGCGAGGGTCGCCGTTGAAGCGCTTGCGGGTCGGCGAATTCAGGATTCTGTTCGAAGAAACGGCGACGGAGATTATCGTGTCGAGGATTGGGCCGCGAGGCTCGATCTACGATTGAAGGGCGCCCTGACGATGAACGCCAAATACATCACGACCCCCGGCGGCGAGAAGCTCGCGATCCTTCCGGCGTCCGAGTTCGAAGATTTGTGCGATGCGCTCGCCCACGCGACGGCCATGGCGGACTATCGCGCGGGACGCGAGGAGGCGCTATCGCTTGAAGAGGCCGACGCGCTCGTCGCCGCGCCGACGCCGCTCGCCTTCTGGCGCGCCAAGCGCGGCATGACCCAGGCGGCGCTCGCCAAGGCGGCGGGAACGACCCAGCCCCATGTCGCCGACCTCGAATCCGGCAAGCACGGCGGCTCGCTCGAAATCATGGCCCGGATCGCCAAGGCGCTGAAGGTCAAGGTCGACGATCTCGTGGACGAGGGCTGAGCTCCTTCGGCTGTAACCTGCGGGGGAAACGCCTTTGACATCGCCGTCCGCCGCCGCCGCCCTCGCCGAGCGCGGCCTCTCCGCGCTGCCGCCGCTCGGCCTCGTGCTCGGCTCGGGCCTTGGCGGGCTCGCCGAGGCGGCGGAGGAGGCGGTCGTCGTTCCTTACGCCGACATCCCCGGCTTCCCGGTCGCTTCCGTCGCCGGCCACGCCGGGCGGCTCGTCGTCGGCCGGGTCGCCGGCAAGCGCGTCGCGCTGTTCCAGGGCCGCGGCCACTATTACGAGCGCGGCGACGCCTGCGCGATGTTCGTCGCCATCGAGACCTTCAAGCGCCTTGGCGGCCGGACGCTGTTCCTCACCAACGCCGCGGGCGGGCTCAGGCCGGAATGGACGCCGCCGGCGTTGGTCGCGATCGTCGACCACATCAATTTCGCCGGCGCCAACCCGCTGATCGGCCTGCCGACCGACGCGCGCTTTGTTCCCATGACCGAAGCCTACGACCGCGCCCATCTGGCGACGCTGCGAGCGGCGGCGCGCGCCGCCGGCGTCGCGCTCGGCGAGGGCGTCTACATATGGTTTTCCGGCCCGAGCTTCGAGACGCCGGCGGAGATTCGCGCCGCCAAAATCCTCGGCGCCGACCTGGTCGGCATGTCGACCGTTCCGGAAACGCTGATTGCGCGCTATCTTGGCCTGCGCTGCGTCGCCGTTTCGCTGGTGACCAACTTCGCCGCCGGGCTCGCCGGCGGCGACCCCAGCCATCGGCAGACGCAGGAGGCGGCCGCGCGCGGCGCGCGACAGTTTCGCGCCCTGCTTGACGCTTTCATCGCCGCCTACGAGGAAGAATCATGACGCTGCCGCAGGAGATCATTCGCGCCAAGCGCGACGGCGGCGTTCTCGGCGACGAGGAGATTGGCGAGTTCGTCGCCGGCCTGACCTCCGGCGCGGTGACCGAAGGCCAGGCCGCCGCCTTCGCCATGGCGGTCTTCTTCCGCGGCATGAGCCTCGACGAGCGCGTCGCGCTGACTCTGGCGATGACCCGCTCCGGGGCGACGCTCGACTGGAGCGAGATGAAGCTGCCGGGGCCGGTGCTCGACAAGCATTCGACCGGCGGCGTCGGCGACAACGTCTCGCTGATGCTGGCGCCGATGCTCGCCGCTTGCGGCGCCTATGTGCCGATGATCTCCGGCCGCGGCCTCGGCCACACCGGCGGCACGCTCGACAAGCTCGACTCGATCCCCGGCTACGCCTCGCAGCCCGACCTCGACCTGTTCCGACTCGTCGTCGCCGAGGTCGGCTGCGCGATCATCGGCCAGACCGCCGACCTCGCCCCCGCCGACCGGCGCCTCTACGCCATCCGCGACGTCACCGCGACGGTCGAATCGATCCCGCTCATCACCGCCTCGATTCTGTCGAAGAAGCTCGCCGCCGGCCTGCAGGGGCTGGCGATGGACGTGAAAAGCGGCTCCGGCGCCTTCATGCCGACCCTGGAAGGCGCGCGCGAGCTCGGCGAGAGCATCGCCGCCGTCGCCAACGCCGCCGGCCTGCCGACCGTCGCGCTGATCACCGACATGAACGAGCCGCTGGCGAGCGCCGCCGGCGCTGCGGTCGAGGTCGTCAACGCGGTCGAATACCTCACCGGCGCGCGGCGCGACGCGCGGCTGCACGCGGTGACGCTCGCGCTCGGCGCCGAGCTCCTGGTCCTCTCCGGCCTCGCCAAGGACCGCCTGCTCGCCCGCGCCGCGCTCGAACGGACGCTGGCCAGCGGCTCAGCGGCCGAGCGCTTCGAGCGCATGGTCGCCGAGCTCGGCGGGCCGGCCGATTTCCTCGGCAAGGCGCGCGCGATCCTGCCCGCCGCGCCGATCGCCGTCGTCGTCAAGCCGGAGCGGTCGGGCTTCGTCCGGTCGATCGACGTGCGCGCCGTCGGCCTCGCCGTGGTCGAGCTCGGCGGCGGGCGGCGGCGCGCCGCCGACCCGATCGATCCGGCGGTCGGCTTCACCCGCCTCGCCGGCCTCGGCGCCGAGGTCTCCGCCGAGGCGCCGCTGGCGCTGGTTCACGCGCGCGACGAGGCGGCCGCCCGCGCCGCCGCCGAGCGCCTCAACGCCGCTTACGCGATCGGCGACGCGCCGCCGGCGAAGCGGGCCGAACCCGTGATCGCGCGCATCGGAGGCGGCAGATGAGCATTCTGTTGGCCGAAACCGGGTGGGATCCGGCGCCCTGGCTCAAGCGCTTCGGCGCGCTGCTGCCCGGCTGCGAGATCGTCACGCCGGAGACGCTTCGCGATCGCGCCGCGGTGCGCTACGCGCTGGCGTGGAGGCACCCGCCGGGCTCGCTCGCCGGCCTGCCGGGCTTGCGGGCGATCTTCTCGCTCGGCGCCGGCGTCGACCACATCTTCGCCGACCCGAACCTGCCGGACGTGCCGATCGCGCGCGTGGTCGGCGGCGACCTCGCCCAGCGCATGGGCGAATGGGTGATCCTGCACTGTCTCATGCACCTGCGCCAGACCCGCCGCTACCAGCGCCAGCAGCAGGAGCGCGTCTGGGAGGTCGACTTCAGCGAGCCAGCGGCGTCCGAGGTCCGCGTCGGCCTGATGGGGCTCGGCGAGCTCGGCCGCAGCGCGGCGCGCAAGCTGGTGACGCTCGGCTTCCAGGTCGCCGGCTGGAGCGCGAGCCCCAGGGAGGAGCCCGGCGTGGCGTGCTTCTACGGCCCCGACGGGCTCGATTCGATGCTCGCGCGCACCGACATCCTGGTGGCGCTGCTGCCGCTGACGCCGGCGACGCGGGGGATTCTCAACGCCGGCCTTTTCGCCAAGCTGGCGCGCGACGGGCGGCTCGGCGGGCCCGTCCTGCTCAACTGCGGCCGCGGCGGCCTGCAGGTCGAATCCGACATCCTCGCCGCGCTCGATTCCGGCGCGCTGAAGGGCGTCTCGCTCGACGTGTTCGAGACCGAGCCGCTGCCTGCCGATTCGCGCCTGTGGCGCCACCCGGCGGTCATCCTCAGCCCTCACAACGCGGCGATCTCCTCGCCTGACGCGACGGCGCGCGCGATCGCCGAGCAGATCCTCGCCCACGAGCGCGGCCAGCCGCTCAAGCATCTGGTCGACCGGGCGAAGGGGTATTAGGCGCCCTTTGAGAATCGTCGCCGCGCGGCGTGAGGGGGCGACAGAAGGGGGGCGGCGGGTTCGATTCGCTCGCGATGACGATCGAAGGCCGGAAGGGCGACGGATGAAGCGACCCTGCGTCTACATCATGGCGAGCAAGCGCAACGGAACGCTCTATGTCGGCGTCACCTCCGGCCTTTCTCGACGCGCCTTCGAACATCGAACCGGCGCGGTCGAGGGCTTCTCCAAGCGCTATGGCTGCAAGCTGCTTGCGTGGTTTGAGCCATATGACCGCATGGACGAGGCCATCGCGCGGGAAAAGCAAATCAAGGCCGGCAGCCGCGCCAAGAAGCTCGCCTTGATCGAGGCCGACAATCCCGACTGGACGGACCTATACGAGACACTGAACGCCTGATCGACCCGGCGCCGTCATCGCGAGCAAAGCGAAGCGATCCAGACTTGGGCCGCAGCTCTTGCAGTTTGCTCTCGAAGACGCCCGCGTCCAGAGCGCGACGGCTCCGGTTCGCTTGACCTGGTCTGGATCGCTTCGCTGTCGCTCGCGATGACGGCTTTCCTTGCCG
>Ga0181520_10000760_pt1 | contig 69398 bp, 58 predicted proteins | sample PEATcosm2014_Bin_29_FD_132451 | JGI IMG/M metagenome (GOLD analysis project Ga0181520, IMG submission 132451) | Peatland microbial communities from MTU Mesocosm Facility, Houghton, MI, USA - PEATcosm2014_Bin02_30_metaG | ecosystem: Environmental > Terrestrial > Soil > Wetlands > Peat | place... | reverse complement strand
TCCCTTGCGAGTCATCTGTGCCGTCCTCCTGGAATGTCGTCTTGGTAAACAACATCCTAAGGAATCGACCTGGTGGCTCGCTTCGCCACTCAGACGCTTCTACAGAACTTTAAGGACTCAATCGCGAGGATCTCCTTCGCCCAAAATCACAAGGCAAAGAGAGTGCTAAGAATCAAACGGAAGGAACGCTATCGATCAAGGAAAGAAGTAGAGCAGGGACAGAATTCCACTCCAAACCAGTGGAGCCTGGATTCAAGAAGGAAACTGGATGCTTCTGGATTTCCGTTCTCTTTTGATTTCTTCTACTCGGGAACCAGCATGTTGGCAAGTTCAAGCTAAAACTACAAACTGCGATTCATCTTAGCCTGCAATTGCCTCAATAACGATTAATATCGGAATCAATCTCAAAATGCGCTACGTTACTTCGGTCATTCCCAGGTTAGACCGGCCTGCCCGGTTGCTTGCAGGAAAGGTGCGCCAAATTACGTTATCCAGTTCTCTGGGCAGGACTGAGCACGCCGCTCCTGCGATCCCCAGTTGGAGTTGCTACGCTCCCTCAGTCTTCATTCCCTGCTCGATGGTAGGCATGGGCAAGATCAGGCGCATCGACTCGGGCAGTGGAATGAACCCATGGGAGCAATAAAAGCGCGCGGCGTTCTCGTCGATTGCATCCACCACCACCATCGACGAGCCGACCACGGCGGCGTTTTCGTAGGCTTTGGCCAGCGCCCGCGCCAGCAGAATCGTACCGACGCCCTGCCCCTGCAATTCCTTGCGCACGGCAAGCCGCCCGATCAGCGTAGCGCTCACCATGGGATAGCGAGGAATCAGCTTCCGGGCGGCGTCGGGAACGGTTCCCGGCGGCAGCGCGAAGGCGCACAGGGTGAAGTATCCGGCCACCGTACTGGGAGCGGCGAGCGGCGTCAACACAAAAACCGCGTTGGCCTTGCGCCGCATATCCTGGGAGGCTTGGGTCTTCAGGTAAGCGTCCAGCGCTTCGACGCCGCAGTGGAAGCCTTGCCGGTCGTGCTGGGCAGCAAGCGGCTCAAGACGGTAGAGGCTCTGCTTCATGGCGAGACAACCCGCTCCTTGGCCGATTGAAACGCTTTGCGGAGCCGTTCATTGGGCTCTGGAGGGTGAACCAGGGCATCGAAAAAAACTTCCCGGTCGCGCGCGGAGAGGATCAGGCTCTCATGGCGGTCGATGGTCTCACGGGTCGCCTGGGTCAGCGCGGTCAGGCAAAAATCGGTGAGGCTGCGCCGCTCCAGTGCCGCGGCATGTTCGACCAGCCTTTTGGTCTCTTCGTCGACGCGAAAACCAAACCGTGCGCCGCGGACGCGACGTTGTTCTGTCTTCGACGAAGCCGCTGGTTGCGCCATGGCGATTCCTCCGAGCCAATCTTCAGCCCTAGTGTACGTCCAATGGCATAACAAATCAACCGCGAGAGCAGACTTGACAGGGCAAACGCGTCCTAATTCCGCTGGCTTAGCAGTTTTGGATTGCGAATCGAAACAAAGGGGAGTTTGCGGAGGGAGCAGGGGCCTTCAGGCCCCTGAATAGGGCGATGGATGGGCCTTCAGGCACGGGCCATTTTACAGATGCGAGCAAAGACCCGAGGCTAAAGCCTGTGGTTTTTGCCGCTGCTTCAGGGGTCTAAAGACCCCTGCTCCCTCCGTAAAAATAAACAAAGCAATGGTTACAACTGTTTCACTCTGAAAACGGCCGGTCTATTAAGATGCGCTTGCCCTGGCAGCCCTGATTGCGCAGCGGCAACCGCGCTTAACCGCCTATTTTTGCCAGGCGGAACTCGCTGACCAACTGGTTCAGGCTGGCGGCGAGTCTTTCCAGTTGTTCGCAGGCCGCGGCGGTCAGGTCGGAGGAGTCGGCGGTCTCGCTGGCGGTGTTGGCGATGGAGCCGATGGTCTCACTGATCTCGCTGCTGGCGGCGCGTTGCTGGTTGGCTGCGGTGGCGATCATAGTGACCCTATTCTGGGAGTCGCGGGCCATCTCGACGATGGCGCCGATGGCGGCGCGAGCCTGGTCCATGCGCTCGATGCCGTGTTCGACATCGGCGCGGCCGCCCTCGACCATTCCCACCATTTCGGTCATCTCATGTTGGATGGCCTCGATCATGCCCCCGATCTCGACGGCGGAGCTGCCGGCACGCTCGGCCAACCGGCGCACCTCGCCGGCGACCACGGCGAAACCGCGTCCCTGCTCGCCGGCGCGCGCGGCCTCGATGGCGGCATTGAGGGCCAGCAGGTTGGTCTGGGCGCTGATCTCGCGGATCTCGGTAACCACCTTGCCGATCTGGCGCGAGCGCTCTCCCAGGGCGGTGATGCGTTCGGCTGTAGCGATGGTCGAGGCAGCGATGCGGTTCATGGTTTCGGCGGTCTCGTTCATCAGCTTGCCGCCCTCTTCGGCGCCCTCGAGCGAGGTGCGGCTGGCCTGAGCGGCCTGCTCGGCGTTTTGCGAGATTTCGCCGATGGTGGCGGTCATCTCCAGGCTGGTGGCGGCCACCTGCTGCACCTGTTCAGAGAGGGATTTCGCCCCGTGCGAAGAATCGCCCGCGCTCATGGTCAGCCCCAACGAGGCAGCGGCGAGCATGTCGGCGTTGTTGGTCACGGTGCGGAGAATCTCATTGAAGAAGCCAATGGTGGTGTTGACGGAAACGGCCATCTGGCCCAGTTCGTCGTCACGGTCGAGTTCGATGCGATGGGTCAGGTCCTTCTCGGCAATGCGGCCGAGAACCTCTTGAGCCTGATGCAGAGGCGTGGCGATGGCGATGGTCAGCAGCCGGCCCATGGAGATGCTGCCGCCGACGATCACCAGCAACAGCACCAGGGTGGCGGTCCACATCTGGTGGTAGATCTTGGCCGCCTGGGCGGTGGCCATCTCGGCGCCGCGGCGGTGCAGGGCGATGTCTTTCTCGATGTCCGCGGTCACATGCTCGAAGGCCGGCCCACTGACATTCCGCATCACCAGAGTAGCCTGGTCGCGCTGGTTGACGCCCACCAATTGCATGGTTTGCTCGCTCAGGGGGCTATAGGCGGCCAGATCGCGGTCGAATGCGGCATCCAGGTCGCGGCTCTCGGCGCTGCCGTAGACGGCGGCGATGCTCCCATACCGCTCGCGTTCCTGGCGCAGCGACTCGAGTTGCGCCAGGCGGGAGCGGATGAAGCGCTGCAGGCAGGCGTCGTCGCTGCACAGGATGGCGTTGAACTCCTGACGGCGCACGTCGCCCAAGTAGATGCGCACCTGCGACAGGGTCGCCACCGAGGGCAGCCAATTGGAATCGATTTCTTTTGTAGTGCTATAGATACGGCTCAGGCTGGCGAGCGAAACCAGACCCAGGAGGGCGCACAGCAGGCTGACGGTTCCGAAGACCAGCACCATCTTTCTGCCGACATTGAGGTGGTGCAGAAGATTCAGATTCATTACGCAATCCAATCAAAAGTTTCGACCAGTTAGCATGACATACGACCATGGTAACCGCCAAGAACACTAAAGGCACCTGCGCCCAACTTCTCTTCTACCGGCGGGTGCGAACCTTGGCTGGAAGCGTTTCCGCGCCGGGGCATTCAGGGCAAACGAATCTTAATTCCGCAGTCGTACCAGTTTTGAATTGCGAATCGAAACGAAAGGGTAGTTTGGGGAGGGAGCAGGGGCCTTCAGGCCCCTGAATAGGGCGATAGATGGATGGGCCTTCAGGCACGGACCATTTCGCAACTGCGAGCAAAGACCCGAGGCTAAAGCCTATCGTTTTTGCCGCCGCTTCAGGGGTCTGAAGACCCCTGCTCCCTCCGTAAAAACAAACAAAAGCAATGGTTACAACTGTTTCACTCGGAAAACGGCCGATCGATCAAGATTCGTTTGCCCTGCCGAGGCATTTCCTCTGGGTGACACGTCTGGCCTTGCCGGGTTACCCTGTAGGGTATTGGCGTCTGGCGCGCCAAAGGAGTCCCATGCCCATTCAAACCACGTCCAAGATCTGGCACAACGGCAACCTCATTCCCTGGGAGCAGGCCACCATCCACGTGATGAGCCATGTGATCCACTATGGCTCGAGCGTTTTTGAGGGCATTCGCTGCTACGGACAGCCGCACGGCTCGGCGGTTTTCCGCCTGCCCGAGCATATGCAGCGGCTGCTGGACTCGGCCAAGATCTATCGCATGGAGCTGCCCTTCACGCTGGACGAACTCTGCGCCGGGGTGGTGGATCTGATCGAAGCCAACGGTGTTGCTCCCTGCTACATTCGCCCCATCGCCTTGCGCGGCTACGGGGAGATCGGGGTCAGCCCCAAGGGTTCGCCGATCGAGGTCTATATTGCCAACTTCCCCTGGGGCAAATACATGCCCGGCTCGAACGGGGTCGATGTCTGCGTCTCGAGTTGGAACCGCCTGGCTCCCAACACCATGCCCAGCCTGGCCAAAGCCGCCTCCAACTACATGAACTCGCAGTTGATCCGCATGGAAGCCGACATCAACGGCTACGCCGAGGGCATTGCACTCGATGTCAACGGGCTGGTCAGCGAGGGATCGGGCGAGAACATCTTTATCGTGCGCAACGGCGTGCTGTACACACCGCCGCTGGCCAACTCCGCGCTGAGCGGGATCACCCGCGACAGCGTGCTGACCATCTCCCGCCATCTGGGCCTGACGGTCATCGAGCAATCCATGCCCCGCGAGATGCTGTACATCGCCGACGAGGTCTTCTTCAGCGGCACCGCCGCCGAGGTGACGCCGATTCGCTCGATTGACCGCATCGTGGTCGGCGACGGCAAGCCCGGCGAGATCACCAAGCGCATCGGCGACGAGTTCTTCGGCATCGCCAGCGGCCTCAAACCCGACCGCTTCGGCTGGCTGACCCCGGTCAAGGTCAACACCTCGGAGGTTGTGCCAGCGTAGCGTTCCCTGATTCCACGCATTCGGTTGCGGGCATTCCATGCAAGTGGAATGCCCGCCGCCGTTTATAGAATTATTTGCGGACCTTTGGTTACTACTCTGTAATTATGTCTTTCAAAACTCCGCGGGATCGAATCGAGTTACTACTTTGCAAATACCTCTTTTACCCTTGACTTACCAACCCATCGGGGGCATAATTTGCGCGTTTCACATTCCCCGCAACGAGGTCAAAACATGTCTTCTATCGACTGGAACCAGGCGATCCGCTATGCTCGCCTGGTGAATATCGCGTATAGCGTGCTCCCCGCCGCCGAGTATACCGCCGAGACTATTGCGGCCATCGAGCAACAGGGCTACACCTTTCTGCAAACCCTTTACGGCAACGAGTTAGCCACCGACATCGATCCCCATGCCGGGGAGACCGTAACTTATGGCTTCTTGGCGGTCTCGAATGCCAGGGAGCTGGTAGCCATCCTGCGCGGGACCGCGACCGTTCTGGAGTGGGTGCAAGATGCCGCTTTCCTGATGGTTCCCAACCCGGTACACAGCGGCGCGGGATTTACCGAGGATGGATTCACCGCCATCTACAGATCGCTGCGGGTTGGCCGCGACCCCAATGCGACCACCGCGGTCGGTTCGGTGGGAGCGTATGTTCATGCCGGGCAGGCGGCTTCGGTTACCGTTTCCGGCCACAGTCTGGGTGGATCGCTGGCCACGATTCTGACGCTGGATGTGGCGCTCAACACCGAATGCCGCACGCCGACCGTCTACACCTTCGCCAGCCCGCGCACCGGAGACCATTTCTTTGCCGGCGCCTTCAACTCCGTCGTCCCGCTGAGCTATCGGGTTTTCAACCGCTTCGATCTGGTTCCCAATCTGCCACCCATCCTGCCGCTACCCTACGAACACACGAAAACTCCCTTTGAATTGCTGGAACCGCCGGGCGCGATCCAGCAAACCGTGCTCTGCGCACACCATTTGGACACTTACATCTGGCTGATGGGTCAGTTGGTGGGCGGTAACCCCTATCCGGTCGATCCGGATTGCCGCGGCAAGTGTTATCCCGGCCCGGTTTAGCCGAGGGCGGCCGGGAAATGAACAAACAGTGAATTGATCCCTGGCGGTGGAGGCCTTTGAGTGGAATCCACCGCCGCGATCTTGTCCTTTTCCTATAATGACAGCATGAAGACCCAATGCCGCTCTCGCCGCTTGCCGATCGCCTGTGCGCTGTTTCTCCTGCTTGCCGTTCTGCTGCCCATGGGGGTGCGGGCGCAGGCCTATGTGGGCAAGCCCAAACTGATCGTCATCGTGGTGATCGATCAGTTCCGCGGCGATTACCTCAACCGCGACCGCGACAAATTCACCGGCCGCGGCTTCCGCCTCTTCATGAACGAGGGCGCCTGGTTCACCGACTGCTATTACGACTACGCCAACACCAAGACCGCTCCGGGCCACGCCACCATCGGGACGGGCGCCTATAGCGACGGCCACGGCATCGAGTCCAACGAGTTCTGGGACGTGACCAGGGGCTACGACCACAAGGTCAGCTCGGTAGAAGAAGAGCGTTACCAGCTTGTCGATCTGCCGGCTGCTTCGATTCCCGCTAACCAGCCGGGCGCGCCCGACACGGCGGCCAAGTTTCTTATCGGATCGTCGCCGCGCAACCTGCGAGCCACCACGTTGGGCGACGAACTGCGCCTGGCCACACAGGGCCGCGCCCGCGTCTACGGCATCTCGTTGAAGGATCGCGCCGCCATTCTGCCGGCCGGTCAGTCGGCCAACGGCGCATTCTGGATCGACAACTCGAGCGGCCACTTCACCACCTCGACCTACTACATGGAACACCTGCCGGCCTGGGCCACAGCCTTCAACGCCGGCGACCGCCCCAAGCAGGCTGCCCGCGAGGCGCTGGTCGAGGGAACAACCCAGTTCTTCGATTTGGTGGGCCGCATGCCCGCCGCCAACAGCTATGAACTGGACTTTGCCAAGGCCCTCATCGAGGGCGAAAAACTGGGGCAACATGGCGTCACCGACCTGGTGGTCGTCTCGCTCTCGGCCAACGACATTCAGGGCCACCAGTTCGGCCCCGACTCGGTCTTCGAGGAGCAGATGATCCTGGGCCTGGATCACGATCTGGACAGCTTCAACACCTGGCTCGACAAGACCTATGGCCTGCAAAATGTCTGGCTGGCGCTGACCGCCGACCACGGCATCGCGCCGATTCCCGCCGACGCCGCGCAGCTGGGGATTCAGGCCGCCGAGGTCGACATGGACAAGCTCTACACCAAGGTCAACGGGGAATTGAACAACCGGTACTCTTCGGGAAGCAAAACAGCGTACCTGCTTCCCGGCGCCGATCTTCCTTACATCGTGCTCGACCAGCGCGCCTTCCGGGCGGCCGGTGTGGACGAAAAAACGGCAGAGGAGACGGTGGCCGCGATTCTGCCGGGCGCAGTCGCCGCCCAGGCCCCGCAAACGGCGGAAGAGCTGCCCGCGCAGCATCGTTTGACGCCTGGACCGCAGGTTGATAAGGTCTATACCCGCCAGCAATTGTTGAGCGGCCAGCTTCCCCCGTCGGAGTGGGGCCGGCTGCTGGCGCACAGCGCCGCCGACCACGGCAACTGGTATGTGATGATGGTGCTGAACCCCTACCAGATGGCTTATTTTGGCGGCGGCACCAACCATTTCACGCCCTGGTCCTACGATCGCCACGTGCCCCTGGCCTTCTATGGCGCACCCTTTGCGCCGGGCGAGTATCATAACCGTGTGGCCCCGGTGGATCTGGCGGCTACCTTCGCCTCGCTGGCCGGTGTCAATCAGCCCTCGGCGGCGGTGGGCCGGGTGCTGACGGAAGCACTGAAGAAGAGTGGACAGTAGGCAGTGATCAGTGGTCAGTTTTCCTGACGCTCGGTAACCATGCAACTGACCACTGACCACTGTTCACTGTTACCTGTTACCTGAGGTATTGCCGCTCGTGAAACCCGATATGAAAGTCAGGCTGGCCGGATTGGAGCTCACCAGTCCGGTCATTGCCGCCAGCGGCACCTTTGGCTACGGCATCGAGTTCGAAGAGATCGTGGCCCTGGAGCGCCTGGGCGCCTTTGTCACCAAGGGCATCTCGCTGGAGCCGATCGCCGGCCACACCGCTCCGCGCATCGTGCAGACCGCCGCCGGCATGTTGAACGCCATCGGCCTGCAAAACGTCGGCGTCGAGGAGTTCATCCAGAAGAAGCTGCCCCCGCTGGCCCGCTATCCGCGCTGCCACGTGATCGTCAATGTCTTCGGCTACACGGTCAACGAGTACATCGATGTAATCGAGCGGCTGAACGACGCTCCGGGCATTGCGGCCTATGAGCTGAACGTCAGTTGCCCCAATGTTCATGCGGGGGGCATGGCCTTCGGCGCGGACCCCGGCTCGCTGGAATACCTGATGGGGCGGGCCAAATTTGCCTCCAAGCGGCCGCTGATCGTCAAGCTGTCGCCCAACGTCACCTCGATCGCGCACATGGCCAAGATCGCCGCCAACTCGGGCGCCGATGCGGTCAGCCTGGTGAATACTTTCATGGCCATGTCCATCGACGCGGAGACGCGCCAACCGCGCCTGACCAATGTAACCGGCGGGCTCTCCGGCCCGGCCATCAAGCCCATCGCACTGCGCATGGTCTTCGAGACGGCGCGCGCCGTCGATATTCCGGTCATCGGGATGGGCGGCATTGTCAGCCCGGAAGACGCGGTCGAGTTCCTGCTCGCCGGAGCCACGGCGGTCGAGGTGGGAACGGCCAGTTTCGCCGACCCCCGCGCGGCCGAGCGCCTGGCCAGCGGCCTGACCTCCTGGTGCAAAAGCCATGGGGTGGAGAAGGTATCGAGCCTGACCGGGGCGCTGCAGATTCCCAAGAGCTGATCCTCCACCTTTTCTTTGTTTTGGCGCTCGCTTTGCGGGCGAATCGGGACTATTATGGTCGCTGCGGAGGGTGCTGTTCCGCGCCCCTGCCTGGAGATCCCGATGAAAGACAAATCGGAAAAGAAGTCCGCCAAAAAAGAGCAGAAGCACAATCACGCCGAGAAGATCACGGCGGATCAGGACTACATCATCGAGAAGCAGGTCGCGCCCGCCGACCCCGCTGAAGTCCTGCGCCTGGGCAAGGACTGCGACTACGAGAAGGAGCTGATCCGCTTGCAGGTCGAGCTGGTCAAGCTGCAAGAGTGGATTCGCCACGAGGGCCTGCGGGTGGTGGTGCTCTTCGAGGGCCGCGATGCCGCCGGCAAGGGCGGCGCGATCAAGCGCATCACCGAAGATCTGAATCCCCGCGTCTGCCGCATCGTCGCCCTCACCACGCCCACCGAGCGGGAGAAGACGCAGTGGTACTTCCAGCGCTATGTGGCCCATCTGCCCGCGGCCGGCGAGCTGGTGCTCTTCGACCGCAGTTGGTACAACCGCGCAGGGGTCGAGCGCGTCATGGGCTTCTGCACCGAGCAGCAGTACCAGGAGTTCATGCAGAGCTGTCCGGAGTTCGAGCGGATGCTCCTCCGCAGCGGCATTCATCTGATCAAGTACTGGTTCTCGGTGAGCGACGAAGAGCAGGAGCGGCGCTTTCAGGACCGCATGGACACCGTCACCAAACGCTGGAAGCTCAGCCCCATGGATCTGGAGTCGCGCAAGCACTGGGCGGATTATTCGCGGGCCAAGGACGAGATGTTCGCCGTCACCGACACCAAGCAGTCGCCCTGGTTCGTGGTCAACGCGGAGAACAAGAAATGCGCCCGGCTCAATGTGATTCGCCACCTGCTCTCGCGCTTCGACTACAAAGACCTGACCCCCGAACCGCTGCCGCTGCCCCCGCTCAAGAAGACGAAGTACATTCGCCCGCCCATTCAGGAACAGAACTTCATTCCCGAGGTTTACCGGTAAACGCAGCACAGAACGCGAAGCGCCGTCCCTACGGGACTCCGGAGGCGTTTTTGGATCGCTTTCCCAGCGCTGAAGCGCTGGGCTAATTACCACTGCGCCTACGGCGCGGGTGTTGGATTAACAACCACTGCGCCCACGGCGCGGGTGCAGGGCAATCGCATGAATCCCCTCTGGCGCACGTAGTGAGATCGCATGAATCCTCTCTGGTGCAGGCAGGGCAATCGCATGAATCCGAATCTAAGAGAATGGCCCGATTTTTACCGCGCCGTAGGCGCAAGGGTGGCTTTCCCAGCGCTTCAGCGCTGGGAAAGCAGCCAGTAAAGGCCTCCGGAGCCCTGTAGGGGCGGCGCAATACGGCGATTTTGTCATGAAAATTACGTTCCTGCGATTGCCCTGGGCGCGGGTGTTGGGCTGCTACCAGCGCCAGGTCTCTGACCGCGTGAAGATGTATTTCAGTTTCTACTTTCCCCGGTCTCAAAAACGAGACCGGGGGCACCCTAAGTGGTACAAAACTATGCAGTCAAAGACCTAGCCGCAAAAAAAAACGTGACGAGGGTGGGGCACCCCGATTTAGGGGTTGAAGAGCCCACATTCGCATTTCCTGGAAGTGCTCGCATCTCTCATTTGGCGCGGAGCAGAAGAACGGGGACGCTGATACTGTGCTGCACCCGGCTGGCGGTGGTGCCGAGAAAGATGTCGGCCAGGAAGCGGTGTCCATGGGTGCTCATGGCCACCAGGTCGCAGTGCTTCTCCTCGACCCACTTGACGATCTCCTCATAGGGATCGCCGTAGGCCAGCTCGACCTCGGCGGGAATGTTCAGGTCTTCAAACTCCTTGCGCACCTCTTTCAAATACCTGGTGTCTTCCGTTATTTCGGGACTGACGGCATCCGGACCAAAGGTTCTGGCGGCCCATCCATCGGCCACGTGCAGCAGCACCAGGCGGCTGTGCATGAGCAGCGCGAGCTGCTTCACATGGTCGATGATCGCCCGGTCGGTGGGCGTGCAATCCAAGGTCATCAAAATGGTCTTGTACATGGTTCTTCCGTTTCTGCCGGCCATTGCCGCGGGGCGTTATCCGCCGGTAATTACCTTCCAGGCATCCCGCAGGGAGTCTGGAAGTCCATACATGTCGAGAGCGGTGATGAGAATCGCGCTGCCCCATCCGGCAGCCAGCAGGAACCATCCGTTCTTCCATCTCCCCATGCGCTTGCGCGAACTGGTGAATTGCAGCAGGGGAAGCATGGCGAAGGGCAACTGCAGCGCCAGGACGACTTGGCTGAGCGTGAGCAGATCGGTGACGCTGCTGTCGCCGCGCAGGCCGATGATGAGGATGGCCGGCAAGATGGCCAGGGTGCGGGTGATGAGACGCCGCACCCAGGGCAGGATGCGCCAGTTCATGAAGCCTTCCATGACCACTTGCCCGGCCAGTGTGCCGGTGATGGTGCTGCTCTGGCCGCTGGCCAGCAGGGCCACGGCAAAGAGCGTGCTTGCGATCGTAGCTCCCAATAGGGGCGCCAGCGTCAGATAGGCAATGCGAATCCAGTCGCTATCGGCGCTGAAGTGAATCAGCACGCCCCCCGGTCCCATCACGCTCTCTTTGGCGAAGAAGACCATGGCCGCCAGCACCACGATGGCGGCATTGACAAAGAAGGCGATGCTCAGAGCCACGACCGAGTCCACGGTGTTGAAGTGGATCGCGCTGCGAATCGACGGCTCGTCTTTCTGAAATCTGCGGGTCTGCACCAGGGCCGAATGCAGGTAAAGGTTGTGGGGCATGACGGTTGCGCCGATGATGCCGATGGCCAGGTAGAGCATTCCGGCCTGATGAAAGTGCGGGGAGATCAGGGCGCGGCCCATTTCGAGGAAACTGGGCTGGGTCTGGGGAAGAACGAAGATCTCAATCAAATAACAGATGGCGATGGTGGCCACCAGCATCAGGACGACAGCCTCGATGGTGCGCATCCCCAGGCCCTTCAAGCCCAGCAGCAGCAGCACGTCCAGCCCGGTGATAATCACCGCCCAGAATAGCGGGATATGGAAGAGCAGGTTGAGCGCAACGGCGCTGCCCAGCACCTCGGCCAGGTCGCAGGCGCCGATGGCCACTTCGCTCATCAGCCAGTTGGGCCAGCGGCTCCAGGCTGGGTACCAGTCGCGACAGCACTGGGCCAGATCCTTGCCGGTGACCACGCCCAGGCGGGCGGAGAGGATCTGCATGAAGATGGCCATCAGGCTGGCCAGCCCGACCACCCAGAGGAGGCCGTATTTGTATTGGGCTCCGGCTTGCAGGTCGGTTCCCCAGTTACCGGGGTCCATGTAGCCGACACTGATGAGGATTGCCGGACCGACGAAGGCCCGCCACTGCTTCCAGAAGCCCTCATGGTGCTGTGGCACGGCTACCGAACCATGCACGTCGTCCAAAGATCTCTGATTGCCCAACGCGGACTCCGCGGCGTCGAGGCCTGCGGTCTCTTCGATTTTTGACGGAAGATCGTCGCGGCTCATGGATACGTTCCTGACGAATGCGCTATTCGGTTGACGGTCAGAGTTCGATTCCGCCCTGCAAGGCAATCATACGCCGGGATCTCTCCAGACCCGTAGAACCGCTCAGCCGGGTAAGCCCGCTTCAATACCTTTGCTCAACTGGTGCAGGAACGCCTCGAATTGGTCCAGCGGCAGGGGACGGCTGAACAGAAAGCCTTGAAAGTAGTTGCAACCGGAACGCAGCAGGAAGTCGCGCTGTTCGACCACCTCGACACCTTCGGCGATCACGCCCAGTCCCAGGCTCTGACCCAGGGCCACCACGGTTTTGGCCAGCACCGCGTCATTGGGGTCGATCATGGCATCGCGCACGAAAGATTGGTCGATCTTCAACTGGTCCAGCGGCAGGCGTTTCAAATAGGCCAGGGAGGAGTAGCCGGTGCCGAAATCGTCGAGAGAGAAGCTCACGCCCTGAGACTTCAAGGAGGCCATTTTGTCGATGGTCTCTTCCACATTCTCGACCAGCAGGCTCTCGGTCAGCTCCAGTTTGAGCAGGTTCGGATCGGCGCCCGCCGCGGCGATCACCGCCAGCACCTCGTCGACAAATTCGGGATGGCGGAACTGGCGTGCGCTGACGTTGACCGCCAGCGTGAACTCCCCCATCCCCGGAAGACTGGACCAGGCGGCCAATTGCCGACAAGCGGTCTCCAGAACCCAGTGGCCCAGAGGCAGAATCAGTCCGGTCTCCTCGGCCAGGGGAATAAACTCGCCGGGAGAAACGAGGCCGCGTTCGGGGTGTTGCCAACGCACCAGGCATTCGGCTCCGGTGGGCCGTCCGGCGCCGTCCACCTGCACCTGGTAGTGAAGAACGAACTGCTGGCGTTGAATGGCGCTGCGCAGATCCGCTTCCATGTCGGCCCGCGCCCGCACCGCGATCTCCATGCCGGGGTCGAAGAAGCGGATGGTGTTGCGCCCCGCCGCCTTGGCTTTGTACATGGCCAGGTCGGCCTGTTTCATCAGATCGCCGGGGCTGGCGTTCATGCCGCCGAAGATGGTCACGCCGACGCTCGGCGTACAGCGATAGGTGATGGATTCCAGCATATAGGGCTCGTTGAGCACCGCCACCACCCGTTCGGCCAGCGCCTCGGTCTCGATGGCCGCCATCCCTACCGTCGCGCCAATCGACGGGGTCATCACCAGGAATTCATCCCCGCCCAGCCGGGCCACGGTATCGCCGGTGCGCACGCACTGGGTGAGCCGCTCGGCAACCTGCTTCAACAACAGGTCGCCCATGGAGTGCCCCAGCGTGTCGTTGAGCGTTTTGAAGTCGTCCAGGTCGATGAACAGCAAAGCCCCCTGTTTGGAACTGCGCAGTCCGGCGGCCATCGCTGTCTTGATGCGATCCAGCAGCAGCGTACGGTTGGGCAACCCGGTGAGCTGATCGAAGAAGGCCAATTGGTTGATCTGTTTCTCGGCGTTCTTGCGCTCGGTAATATCGCGCGAGGAGTTGAACAGGAGGGGGTGGTCGCTGGCGCCGATGCGGCAACTGCTCACCTCCACGTCGAAGACGGTGCCGTCCTTGCGCCGGTGCTGTGTTTCAAAACGGATTGTGCCGGGATGCTCGAATTCCAGACGAATCGACGCCTCCTCTTCGGAAGTGCTCTGCCCTATATCCCAGTCGCTGGGGTGCAGACCCATCAACTCTTTCCGCGTATAGCCCAGCATCCTGCAAAAGGAGTTGCTGGCCTCGATCACCCGGCCCTGGGCATCGAGGATATGGATGCCGTCGCTGGCCTGCTCGAGCAGAGCCTGAAAACGCGCGGCCTCGCGGGCAACGTGCTGCTGCGAGGCGCTCAGGGCCAGCCTTGCTTCTTCCCGCTGGTAGATGAAGATGGCGACGCCAAAGGAGCTTAAAACCACAAAGAGAAAGAGCGTATAGCTGGCGATGCGCGGCGGGCTGAAGGGGGATTCGGAAGCGATCCAGCCGCCTTTCGGCTCGCCCACAATGCGCCAGTTGGCATAGGGAAGCGCCATCTCCAAAGAGATTGGATTATGGTTGAAGACCGAGGGGTCGCCATAGATCAGCTTCTGCCCCAAAGGGGGGGCGCCGGCGGAGAGCACAGCCACGCGCATCGTCTGCTTGCCATCCTGGAGACCGGCGTTAGCGAAGATCCTGGGAATATCCAAGATCATGCTCACGATGCCGAAAAAGCGATCCTTGCCGCTCTTCTTGTCGGTGATAAACACGGCCTCGCGCAAGGCCAGGCCGTTAAACCCCTGCAGCAACATGAAAGGGCCGTCGAGTACCGGCTTTCGCGTCCGCATGGCCATCTCGATGGCCGGCAATCGATCGGGAGTTAACTTGTAGTCCCTCCCCATCACGGTTTTGTTTTCCTTGTTTTCCGGGTAAACCATGGAGATTACCAAGCCGCGGGAGACGAGGAAATCGAGAATGGCAGGTTCGCCTTCGGTCATTACTTTGGCCTGGCGCATGAAGTCTTCGTGGCTGATGTCGCCGTGCTCTTCAATCTGCGTGGCCATCGCCCGCGACCCCAGCAGCGGACCCACCACTTCCCTTTCCAGCCGTATGCGGACCAGTTCCAGATCTCTCTGAACCTGTGCTCGCTCCGCCTGGCGCAACTGCTCACGCCGGTAATCGTCCAACTGAATCAGGCCCACGCCGGTTAGCGCGGTCGCCAGCACAGCCATCGACAGGGGCAGCAACAGGCCGAATCGACGCCTCAGCCAGTGGGTAAGCCTCATTCCCGCATCCTCGAACAACTTTCCGCCTTTGAACTTCTACAAGGAATCGCAGCCACCACTCCCTTGCGCCCGTTTGTGACCCAGGTGAATTCACGCCTACCCCGCCCCGGGCGGTTGCCTTGTTAACCGTAATCCTCAGATTCCTTTATCGGCATCTAGACCTGCAACTTCACCACCGCAAAGTAACCTCGGTTTGAGACACCTGGAACGAGTGCATTTGTTGGGAGTGTGACCCGAGCCGGGTTTCGGCCATCCGCATTTCAGCATAAAGACGGATTTTTTAGAGGCTGTATCCGGGCCTATCTAAGAGACGCTTAATTTTTCCTGAAATCATCGAAATCGGCGCAAATCTTTCAATAGAGAAGATCGTTCCGGTAAAAACCGCTCGTCCTGCATTTCCTCCCTATCACCCCTGACCGGCACTCCCAGGGCTCTGCCGTTTTGCCGCCTGCGATTCTTCTGCATTCTCTTTTTTTCCTACGCGGAGTCCAATCCCTGCCTGGCAATGACCCGTTTTGAGACAGCCTTCACCTCTCAGAAGCTGCGATTCCTTTCCTGAAGCCGGGGATTTCACTTTGAATTTACCCCCATTGATGTGTGATGCCGCTCACAGTCAGTCGTTCTTCCAGATGACTACCGTGAGGCTCATCCATCGGTGAACCTCTCGCGAATCTGGCTTCCCTGTTTTCTTCTCCCGAGGTTCTTCCCGGTGCCTCCACATCGAGCGAGGTAGGCATGGGTCAGTCAATTTGGCAGTCAATGCAGCAGAAGGGCTATAGCCGCAGAGATTTCATGCAATTCTGCGCTGCGGCCGCAGCTATGGCCGGGCTGGAGCGCAGCGCCGCCGGCCAGGTCGCCGCGGTCTTCGAGAAGAAGGAAAAGCCCGCTGTCGTCTGGATGCACTTTCAGGAGTGCACATGTTGCAGCGAGTCGTTCATCCGCGCATCGCACCCCATTGTGGCCGATGCCCTGCTGGATGTCCTCAGCCTCAATTACACCGAAACCCTGATGGCCGCTTCCGGCTTCCAGGCCGAGAAGAGCCTCAGCGACACCATCCGCGACCACAAGGGCAAGTACATCGTCCTGGTCGAGGGCGCGGTTCCCACCAAGGACGACGGCGTCTATTGCATGATTGGCGGCAAGACGGCCGAATCCATCCTGCAGACGGTAGCCGCCGACGCCGCGGCCATCGTGGCATGGGGCAGTTGCGCCAGCAACGGCTGTGTGCAGGCCGCCAAGCCCAATCCCACCGGCGCCACGCCCATCTACAAACTGGTGGACAAGCCGGTCATCAACGTCCCCGGCTGCCCGCCCATTGCCGATGTGATGATGGCCATTGTCACCCATTTACTGGTTCTGGGGCAGGTTCCGGCGCTGGACAGCCTGGGCCGGCCCAAGGAGTTCTACGGCCGCCGGGTGCACGACACCTGCTACCGCCGCCCCAACTACGATGCCGGCCTCTTCGTCGAGTCGTTCGACGACGACAACGCGCGCAAGGGGTATTGCCTGTACAAGATGGGCTGCCGCGGGCCGGTCACCTACAACGCCTGCTCGGTGGTGCGTTGGAACGAGGGCACCAGCTACCCGATCCAGTCGGGGCACGGCTGCATCGGTTGCAGCGAGGCCGGCTTCTGGGATAACGGTCCCTTCTACCAGCACCTTTCCTCCTTCCCTGGATTCGGCATCGAAAGCACGGCCGATACTGTCGGCACCGCGGTGGGAGTCGCCACCCTGGCCGGAGTCGCCGCTCATGCCGTGGTCACCAATATCCGCAAGCACAAGGTGATCGCCGAGGTCCATGCCGAAGAACAACCCGACGAGGCCAGCCTCGGCGAGACCAAGGAGTAGGAAACTATGGCACGCATCGTCGTCGATCCGGTAACACGCATTGAGGGCCACCTGCGCATCGAAGCGGTGGTCGAAAACGGAGTCATCACCGACGCCTTCAGCGCCGGCACCATGATCCGCGGCCTGGAGAAGATTCTCATCGGCCGCGATCCCCGCGACGCCTGGGCCATCACCGAGCGCGTCTGCGGCGTCTGCACCACCGTTCACGCGCTGGCCAGCGTGCGCGCTGTGGAGGATGCCATCGGCGTCGCCGTTCCTCCCACCGCCGAGCTGATCCGCAACATCATGATGGCCACACTCTACGTCCAGGACCACGTGGTGCACTTCTACCACTTGCACGCCCTGGATTGGGTGGACATTGTCAACGCCCTCAAGGCCGATCCCAAGAAGGCCGCGGAGCTGGCGCAGTCCTTCTCCAAATGGGACAAGAACACTCCCGCGTACTTCTCGGCGGTGCAGGACAAGATCAAGAACTTCGCCGCCAGCGGTCTGGGCATCTTTGCCAACGGCTACTGGGGCCACCCGGCCTACAAGCTGCCTCCCGAGGTCAATCTCATCGGCGTCGCGCACTACCTCGACGCTCTGGAATGGCAGAAGGAAGTGGTCAAGATCCATACCGTCTTCGGCGGCAAGAATCCGCACCCGAATTACCTGGTGGGCGGCGTTCCCTGCTCCATCAATGTGGATGAAGTGGCGGCCATCAACAGCGAGCGCCTCAACCTGGTGGGCAAACTGATCGCCCAGGCCGATGAGTTCGTCAACCAGGTCTACATTCCCGACTTGCTGGCCGTGGCCTCGTTCTACAAGGACTGGGCCAAGTACGGCGGCGGACTGAAGAACTATCTCTGCTACGGCGAGTATCCCACCAAGGGCTACAGCCGGCCGGAGTCGTTCAAGTACGCGCGCGGCGCCATCCTGGGCCGCGACCTGAGCAAGGTCTATCCGGTCAACCCGCGCGACGCGCAGGAGATCAAGGAATACATCTCCTCGTCGTGGTACGAGGGCGATGGGGCCGATGGCCTGCATCCCTGGGCGGGCGAGACGAAGATCAAGTACACCGGCCCCAAGCCTCCCTTCGAGACGCTGGAGGGCCACGAGAAATACTCCTTCCTGAAGACGCCGCGCTGGAAGGAAAACGCCATGGAAGTGGGTCCGCTGGCTCGCCTGCTGGTCTCCTACGCCTCGGGTCGCGCAGACGTGAAGGAAACGGTAGGCTGGGCGCTGGGCAAGCTGGGCGTTCCCGTCGATGCGCTCTTCTCAACCCTGGGCCGCACCGCCGCTCGCGGCGTGGATGCCGCGCTGGCCATGATCTGGCTCAAAGAGTTCTATGCCGACCTCATGGAACGCGTCAAGACCCGCGAAACCTCAACCTTCAACGGCGAGCGCTGGGAACCCAAGAGCTGGCCCGCGGAGTGCGAGGGCGTCGGCCTGGTCGAGGCGCCGCGCGGTTCGCTGGCGCATTGGATCAAGATCAAGGACGGCAAGATCGACAACTACCAACTGGTCGTGCCGACCACCTGGAACGGTTCGCCCCGCGACGCCAAAAAGCAGCGCTCGGCCTTCGAGGAGTCGCTGATCGGCACCCCGGTGGCCAACATCGAACAGCCGGTCGAGATCCTGCGCACCATTCACTCCTTTGACCCGTGCCTGGCCTGCGCCGTACATCTGTACGATCCGCAGGGACGGCATCTTCACCAGATTTCCTTCGAGTAACGGATAGGAGCTCTCACTATGGGTACTCACAATCTGCTTGCGGCGAATGGGCACGATCCGGTGGAGTTTCGGCGGGTCTATGTGTGGGAGCTGCCGGTGCGCGCCTACCACTGGATCAACGCCATAGCTTTGGTGGTGCTGTGCATCACCGGCTATCTCATCGGCGCTCCCATTCGCATGTTCTACGCCGCCGAAGCCTACCAGCAGTACTGGTTCGGCGCCGTGCGCTTCATTCACTTCGTGGCCGCGTACGTTTACGTCTTCAACTTTTTGGCGCGGCTCTACTGGGGTTTTGTGGGCAACAAGTACTCCCACTGGAACGCCTTCTTCCCGCTCCAGCGCTGGCAGCGGCGGGAGATCGTCGATGTCATCGAAGCCGATGTGCTGGAGGTCAAGATGCACGGCCCCATCTCGACCGGCCACAACGCCCTTGCGGGCTTGATCTACTTCTTCACCTTCCTGGCCTTCGTGGCCCAGTCGGTGACCGGGTTCGCGCTTTACTCCAGCATGAGCAATTCCTGGGTGCCGCGTCTCTTCACCTGGATCGTGCCGCTGATGGGCGGCGAGATGGGCGTTCGTTACTGGCATCACCTCTTCCTGTGGTTCTTTGTCACGTTTATCATCGTCCACGTGTATCTAGCCTTCTATCACGACTACATCGAGGGGCGCGGTACGGTATCCTCGATCATCGGCGGATGGAAGTTCGATCGGGTGGAACGTGACAAACACTCCTAAGAAGACACTGGTCCTGGGGCTGGGCAACGTGATCATGGGCGACGAGGGCGTCGGCGTGCACGTTGTCCGGGCCCTGGAGAAATACGCCTTGCCCGAAGGCTTGGAATGCCTGGACGGCGGCACCGGCGGATTCGTTCTGCTGGAGCCGCTGGAAAACGCCGACCGCATCGTGCTGATCGACGCGACCGACGATGGCAGCCCTGTGGGGACGGTGACGCGCACCACGCCGCGCTTCTCCCGCGATTACCCCCCCACGCTTACCGCGCACGACATCGGGGTCAAGGACCTGCTGGACGCTTTCTACATGCAGGGCGGCAGCCGCGATGTCGTGCTCTACACCATCAGCATCGATCCCCATCAGTCGATCTCGCTGGATCTCTCCGAGAGCTGCGCCCAGGCCGCGCAGGAAGCCGAGCGCCTGATCGCAGCGGAGCTGGGAATCTAGCTTGCGGCCTGAATTGAGTCTTCAATTCGCAAAAAGCTGTCATCCTGAAGGAAGCGAAGGATCTCGGTTGCTTTTCATGGCTCTCGAAGACGGCTTTATCCTGATCCGTGCTTATTCGAATAGACTCTTCAGATTGCGCCGCCCATCGACGATGCGCACGATTCGACGGTTTCGATGGGACCATCGTCGGTATCGGGATGCGTCTCGTAGAGAATGAGATAGGGCCCCTCGACGAGCATGCGGTTGAAGGGCGAATCTCCGTACGCCGCACCCCAAGCCGCGGATCATGAAAGAGCAGTTCAGCCTACTTCTGCACTGCGTCGAAGATGCGTTTCGCCGCAGATGGATTGTCGAGACCGATATAGGTATAGATCTCGATCAGGTCCTCGCGTGCTTGCGGGGCCAGACAACCTCATAGAACACGGGATTCGTCCTCTGCCGCAACGGCTAATCGCCGCCGAGCCTCGTGCCGTGCAGTGTCAAAGCCGGCCGGCGTAGCTGCTCCGCTGACCTTCCCTTGATCCCACATCTGGCGCAAGCGATTCAGGTCTTCCTGACGCAACGCGCGCTTGAATTGCCAATCCCTGATCGCCTCGCGAACGATCTCGCTGGTGGTGGCATATTCTCCCGTCTCCACGGCAGCCTTAATGGCGACAATCTGCTCCCCGGTTAAGGCGACACTCACTTTTTGAACTTCCGGCATGGCGGCCACCTGGTGTACTTGGAGCATATATTACTACTTTTTGACCCTTAGTGCATGCTCTCCCCAACCACGTTGGCCACTTGCCGGGGCAGCGCCGCGTGTCCGGCTCTACAGTTGGCCCATTTCCATGGCCTTTTTGCGCCTCTTGTTGGTGTACATGGCGGCATCGGCGAAGCTGAGCAGGTCGTCTTTGGTGACGCCGTCCTCGGGGTAACAGGCGATGCCGAAGCTGGCCGCGCCATCGAGCATGATTCCTTCCACGAGAAAGGGCGAATCGAAGCAACTCTTCAGCCTTTCGACGACGCTCTCCACCTCTTCGCGGCTCTGCTTCATGGAGATCAGGGCGGCAAACTCGTCGCCCCCCAGGCGGGCCAGGATGTCGTTGCCGCGCAAACGGCTCTTCAAGCGCAGCGCCACCTGTTGCAAAAAGATGTCTCCGGCATGATGGCCATACTGGTCGTTGATGGGTTTGAACTTGTCGAGATCGATATAGACCAGCGCGAAGAGGCGCGGGCTGCGGCGCAGATCTTCAAGCAGCGCATTCAGGTGCTTATCGAGCGAAAAGCGGTTGTGAATGTCGGTGAGCAGATCGAACTCGGTGCGCCGGCGCAGATCGTTGTAGAGCCGGCGCGTCTCGATGGCCAGTGTAGCCAGACGCGCCGCGTTGTCGAGATCAATCATTTCGCGCCCGCTGGACGGCGTCGCCGCATCGAGTCCGGCGAAGATATTCCCCAGCGGTTCCCCGGACCTTCCTTCGATACCGGCGGAAACGACCCTCAAGTCTTGGGGGTCAGTGGGGCGATACCCATGACGCCAACCCTCGCCGATCTCGCACCAGCAGGGCGCTCCATCCAGCGAGGTGGAGAGCATCTCCGTAATCTTGTCGAGGATCTCTCCCTGGGGACGCGCTCCGTTGATGTCTTCGAGAATGCCGCTGCGGATATGCTCGAGCCGGGCGGCGCGCCGTTCCTGTGCGGCTTCCGATTCCTTCACCTCGGCCAGGGCGACGGTCTTCTGCCTCACTTTGTGCTCCAGCATCCAGCCGCGGGCGCCCACAACAGCGATCAGCACCAGCAGAAAGAGCACCAGGATCACCAGATTGCGCACATTCAGCGGAGATGGCCTGTCTACCATGGTCATATCGTCGTAAGAGCGCATCAGAATCTGGAAGGGAACTTCGGGATCGAAGGGGTTGGCATTGACGAGAAAGCAAATGCCGGTGATGCGCACCGTCGCTCCCAAGGGAAACCGCTTGATGGTGGCGGGCGGACCGTCGTGATGGCGATAGATGGCGGAGAACTGCTTGCCGCCTACCTCCAGCACAAACTGATCCTGGTAGGCTTCTCTGAACTCGTTGACTACCCGGCCTTCGATGGAGACCAGGTCGAAATGATGCCCCAGGGAATTGAATCCGTTGGGTGTAAGAGATTTCCAGGTCGAGGGCAGGGGGGTGACGGGGGCGTAGACGAGGTTGTCTCTGATCTCGGCATGCTCCAGATTGAGAAAGCCGTCATGGGTATCGGGAAAGCCGATGGCGTCTGCCTCATCGCCAATACGCAGGGGAGCGCGCGTCTGGGTCGCGATCCAGGTGCTCTTCTCGCCATCCTGCAAGACGACCGCCGCTCCCGGTTCGTAGTAGGTGAGGATTCCATGCACGCGAATCCGCGGCGTCGCATCGTGAACATGGTAGACGGAAAGCAGCCGGTTCATCGGCGTCAGAGGAAGCGACCAGGGATCGATCGTAGCCTTTTGCAGCACCTGCACGGCGGAGCCCTGTTGGACGTGCAGCAAGATCCCGGTTTGCTGCATTTTGCTGTCGAAATCCTCGGCCGCGACCCCGGTGACCTGGACCTCGGCATCCAGCAGGCTATCGATAAGGCTGGCATCGGAGCTATCCAAATTGATGTTGATATCGCCCCCCTCGACAATCATCCGCAAGCGAATGGATCGCATCGGGGAGGTCAGACTAGTAACCATGTCGGCGGAGCGGACAGTACCGCGGATGGAGACGAATTTGCAATCGAGATCCCCATGAATCAACGCATCGAAGTCGGCCTTGACGGGCGTCGGCAGGTCGCCATGGCGCACGAGCACGACACTGTCGGAGAGGACGATCGGATTGAAGCTCCCCATCGTCTTTCCCCGCACCAGGACGCGATCGCCGGGAAGAAACCTGGCATCCGGAGGCGCACTGACAAAGATCCCGTCGTTGCCGTCCTGGACAAAGAGCGTCGATTCATAGGAGCGATAGTAGGTGACAGTGGCCTCGAAGACGACGGGGAGACGCTTGTCGGCCTGGGCATTACTCAGGGCGCGAACGGCGTGCACGGTCGTCAGAAGCTGGGGCGCGCCGGCCCAGGAATTCGATACCCATCCGCAAAGGAAGGCACATGCCAGAATTGCTTTCTTCATCGACGCGGCCCCAAACCAGCCGGCGCTGAAAATTACCGGCTCCCAATTACCTCTTCGGCAGTAATTGGAAAAACTTTCGCTGTACGCGTTGCATATCTTGCTCTCGCATCGAGATATGAACTCTTCGAACGCTACTGACTCCCCGGCAGCTCAACCACCGCGATCCTGCAGCGATTCCAAAATTGGTGTATCTAGAAACCATGCAATCAAGTCGGCGCGAGCCTCAGTGAGTGACGACCTGGCACAAAGGTTGCAGGGTATAGCCATTCTGGAATCGCTCCAGGCCTTGGTTGGAACAGACTGATTTGCGCGCGTCCAACCAACCTCTGCTATGGTTGGGTTTTGCCGAATTCCTCCTCTCAGGAGTGTTCCGCCATGTTCTCTGTGCGCGCCGTTGCCTTGCTGCTGCTCACGATGGGAATCTGCTGTTGCCGGTCGCTTCCCTCCTCCGCGCCCACGAGCGCCACGCCGCCCACCCGAGCCGATTATCTGCGCCTGGCCGGCGAGGTCGAGAGCGCTCTGCACACCGATGTCATCGATGCCTGGTTCCCCCGCTCGCTCGACAAGGAACACGGAGGCTTTCACTCCCACTTTGCGCGCGACTGGCAGTGGGCGGCCAACAACGGCAAGTTCTCTGTCTTTCAGGGGCGCATGACCTGGGTTGCGGCGCAGATGGTGCTGCGCGATCCCCAACGCAAAGCCGAGTTTTTGCCCATCGTCCGCCAGGGCTTGGACTATCTGAAGAACACTCAGTGGGACAAGGAGTACGGCGGCTTCTACTGGCTGCTCGACGACAACGGCAAGATCGATCCCCGCATCGGCGACCGCAAGCATCTCTACGGCATCGGCTTCTGCATCTATGGCGCGGCCGCTGCCTACCAGGCCACCGGCGACCCGGCGGCGCTGGCGCTGGCCAAGGACGGCTTCCTGTGGACCGACAAGCACGCGCACGACGCAGCCCATGGAGGCTACTTCGAGTGGCTCAACCGCGACGGCACGCCCGTCGTTCCCCAGGCGGCCAATGGGCAGGTGCAAATGGCTCCCATCGGCGTGGCGGGCTACAAGTCGATGAACACCCACATTCATCTGCTGGAGGCCTTCACCCAACTCTACGAGGTGTGGCCCGATCCGCTGCTGCGCGAGCGGCTGGAGGAGTTGCTGGTTGTCGTCCGCGACCGCATCTGCGTTGCGCCGGGAGCGATGAACCTCTACTTCACCAACGACTGGCGCGCCCTCCCCGACCACGACTCCTATGGCCACGATGTGGAGACCGCCTACCTGATGCTGGAGACCGACGAGTTCCTGCACCACCAGGCCAGCCCAGCCACCGAGCGCATGGCGCGGATGCTCGTCGATCATGCTCTGGCTTACGGCTGGGACCACGAGCATGGCGGCTTCTACCGCGAAGGAACCACCTTCGGCAAGCCGGAAGACACGCTCAAGGAGTGGTGGATTCAAGCGGAAGGCCTGAATGCTCTGCTGCTGATGCACGAGCGCTACGGCAAGCAGGACGGGATCTACTTTCAGCGCTTTTTGGAGCAGTGGGAGTTCATCCGCCTGCACACCATCGACAGCCAGCAACACGGCCTCTACAACCTGACCAAAGCCGACGGCACGCCCGTCATCCTGGATAAAGGCAGCATCTGGAAGGGCGCTTACCACGATGGCCGCGCTTTTCTCAATGTCAGCGAACGCCTGCGCCGGCTGGCCGCCGCGAGCGCGCAATAGCGGCAAGTCAGAGCTTCAAGCCTGATAATCGCAACCTTCTCAAATTCCCTTTCTCAGTTCACCGCCACCGAAACCGTGCTACCCTACCCTCGTATGGCCACGCTGACGTCCATCCCGCTCGACGCATACCTCGGCTCGACCTATCGGCCGGACTGCGAGTATGTGGATGGCGAGGTCAGGGAGCGCAACGTGGGCAAATGGGAGCACGCAAGGGTGCAGTGGCTTTTGGCTGCATGGTTTGGCAGCCACGAAAAGCAATGGGGCATTACCGGCAGCACCGAGCAGCGGGTTCGAGTCTCTCCAAACCGGGTTCGCGTGCCGGATCTAGTCGTGCTCACGGCAGGCCCCCAACCCGATGTGCTGACCGAACCGCCGCTGCTGGTGATCGAGATTCTCTCCCCAGACGACAGCTACTCCGACACCCAGGAACGCGCCCAGGACTACCGCGCAATGGGCGTCGAGACGGTCTGGATCGTCGATCCCAAAACCCGCACCGGCCGCATTTGCAGCGGCGCAGAATGGATCGAGGTGCAAAGGCTGGAGGTCAAGGGAACACCGCTGTTTGTGGATCTGGCGGAGATCTTCAGTCAAGTGGCCTCCGCCTGAGAATGCCCCCTCCCAGGTCCGAAAAGCCGGAATTGGGCACCCGCATTTCAGGGATGGGGAGATGGTCCACACGCCGGGGGGTGAATTTTACCGCGCCCCTACAGGGCGCGCGGATCATATTGGCCTGTTTCCCAGGGTTCCGCTGCGCTCCACCCTGGGCTATTCTCGCTGCCTCCCTGCAGGAGGCAACCCGTTCCTTCCTGTGGTAACTCTCTGAAGCAGGTAAAGATTCTATTACGCCCTCCCAGGTCCCGCTTTGGGGACCTGGGGTCGAATTAACTCCGTGTGTTACTTCGCACGCGCGTTCATCTTGTCGAGGACTTGCTTCAATGCTTCGAGTTTGAGGCCGGCGTCGGCGAAGCGTCCTTCGGCGTTGAGGCGCTGGTACTCATTGAAGTCCTTGCCGGCTTCGGCGATGAGGGCGTGCATATCTTGCGCCGGTGCGCCGGGGACGCTTGCTCCCGTTGTGGATGGGGTGGGTGCGTTGCCCGCGGCCTCTGCGGTTCCCAGCGAGTTGAGACTGTTGCCGAAGAGCGAGGTCAAGGCAGCCTCAAAGGTGGGTCCGTAGGCCAATTTGTCTTGCAGCGCCAGCACAACAAGCCTCAGTTCGGGCATGGGGCTGCGCTCGGCCTGCAGATAGATGGGCTCGGCATAGAGCAGGGCCTTGCCCGAGGGGATCACCAGCAATGTGCCGCGATGCACGTGCGAGCCTTGCTGGTTCCACAGGGTGAGTTGGCCGCTGAGCTGCGCGTTCTGGTCGATGCGCGATTCGATCTGCTGCGGGCCGTCGACCAGGCGGGATTTGGGGAAGTTGTAGACCACGGATTTGCCGTAGTTCTCGCCGTCGCTGCGGGCGGCGATCCAGCCGATGAGGTTGTTGCGGTTGGCGGGCGTGAAGGGGAGAATCTCAACAAACTCGACGCCCTTCTCGCCGGGCAGCTTCATCAGCACGAAGTTGGGCTGCATGGCCTGCACGTTCTGCGCGCCGCCGCTGGAGCCGGTCTCGGTGGCCACCGTCCACAGGTCTTCGCGGTTATAAAAGACGCTTGGATTGGTCATGTGATAGAGGCCGTAGACCTCGGCTTGCAGCTTCAGCATCAACTCCGGATAGCGCACATGCTTGCGCAGCCCGGCGGGCATCGCTGCGCCGTCTTTGAAGAGCGAGGGGAAGATGCCGCGCCATGCGGCCAGGATGGGGTCCTGATTGTCGAAGACATAAAAAGTCGTCGTGCCGTCGTAGGCGTCGACCACCGCCTTGACGCTGTTGCGCATGTAGTTGATGGAGTCTTGGCCGAGCGCGTTGTGGGTCGAGTAAGGATAGCTGTCGGAGCTGGTGAAGGCGTCCATGACCCAGGTGAGGCGGCCGTCTTCGCCAACCACCATGTAGGGGTCGTGATCAAAGGTGAGGAAGGGCGCCAATGTGGCCACGCGCTCGCGAATGTTGCGGCGCATGAGCAGGCGGCTCTGCGCGCCGATGTCGTCGCTGAAGGGCAGCTTGGTCAGGTCGCCGCGCTCGAAGGCCAACAGCACGCGGCGCAGAAATCCGCCCAGCTCGATGCCGCCGGTGCCCTCATAGGAAGTGAGATTGTTGCTGTCGCCCTGCGGGTAGTTGAACTCCTGCTGGCGGGTCTTGACGTAGACGTCGGTGTCGGTGAGTTCGCCGAAGTAGATCTCGGGCCGCGTGACTTTGAGGCTGGCCGTTGAACTTTGCACCGGCATGTTGCTCAACAAGAGCGTGGGCAGGCCCTCGGCGGTGAAGCCGTTCACCGGGTTCATGGTGATGCCGTAGCCGTGGGTGTAGATGAGCTTCTCGTTGATCCAGTTGCGGCTGCTCTCGGGAAGCTTCTCAACATTGAGCTCGCGGGCAGCCAACATAATCTCGCGCTGCTGACCGTCGATCACGTAGCGGTCGATGTCGACATCGGGAAAGTCGTAGTAGGTGCGGATCTCCTGAATCTGGCGGAGGGTGTCTTGCAGCGCGGTCAGATCCCAGAGACGAATGTTCTGCAGCGTGGGCTGATTGTTGGCGGGATCGGTGGCGTCGACGGTGGTTTCGGCAGGAAACTCGCGCTGGTCGAAGCGGTCCAAACCGTAGGCCTGGCGGGTCATCTCGATGTTGTGGGTGATGTAGGGCTGCTCGCGCACCATCTCGTTGGGCTTGACGACGAAGCTGGCCACATACCAGCCCACCACGCCCACCAATACCATGCACACAGCGGCGGGAACAATGGAGGCGGCGAGCCACAGCCCGCGCGGCTTTTTGAGCGCATTGACGGCGGCGATAAGCGCTCCCAAAACCAGAGCCAGAGCCACGATCAGCTTGCCGCCCAGCGTAACGTGATCGTCGGTGTAGGTGACGCCGTCGAAGATGGTGTGATGGGCAAAGAGCAGATCGAAGCGGGCCAGATAGACGCGCGCCGCAACCACCAGCAACAAGAAGGAGACCGCTATGGAGAGACTGCGGAAGGGCAGCACGATCTTGCCCAGGCTGCGCTCGCGCACGGCGCTCGAGCCGCCGGCGATGAGCAGGAAGAGAGCCGCCATGATGCAGACGATCACCGCCAGCATGAGCAACCAACCAGAAAGCATGTTCCAGGCGGGCAGGGTGAAGAGATAGAAGTTCAGAGGCCGACCGAAGATGGGATCGGCGGGGCCCGCGGTCTGCGGAGCGTAATGCCAAAGAGCAAGTGTGGTCCAGCCGCCGGCCATGGCCGCCGCGCTGACGAAGGAGATGAAGAGAGCGCCGGCAATGCCGGCGATGTGCAGCACCGGGCGGACGGAGAGCGTCACCGGCTTGCCGTTGAAGTAGAGCGTGTGGTCGGCGGGCAGGTCGGCGTCGTGGACGCGCTTGAGTATGCGGAATGCTCCATAAAGGAGGACGAAGGTGAGCACGGCAAAGGCGGCAAAGATGCCCCACTCGAGGCCGCGGGCCCTCCAGAAAGCGTCGCCAAAACCCAGCGATTGGAACCACAGCATGTCGACCCAGAAGGAGAGCGCGGTGCGGCTGCCAAGCAGAAGGATGGCGACAATCGTCACAATGATCAGGGTTCTGACGCGATGTTTGGGACGGGGCTGCTGATGCAAGGGCCAATCGATGGTTTCGGGCACAGACTCACCTCACGCGATCCGCATGCGGAGCGGGTTCTCAGGAAGTGTACACCTTGCGGGTGTTGGAGATAAGAACCGGAAAGGACAAAGCAGGAAACCATCCAATAAGCATCCATGAGCCCGCTGCCTTGGGAAGATCAGCCCCCTGGATTCACGGCTACACCTGATGGAATTGTTTAATACTGACCTCGCCTTCGGGAAATGAAGCCGTGACGCGAAGATTGCCACCCATGGCTTCGATATAACTGCGCAGGGTGCTGATATACATATCGGTTCTCTGTTCCATTTTAGAGATGGACCCCTGATCGACGCCCAAGGCAGCAGCCAGCCCCGCCTGCGTGAATTGACGCGCCTTGCGCAACTCATTGAGTGCCATCTCCGCGATGGCCTGCTGGACACGTTCTTCGGTGCGGGCGCGCCGCTCGGGGGGAATCTGCGCCTGTAGTTCCTTGAAATTCCTAGCCATCTTCAGTTCCCTCCCTGGGATTCCAAGCTGCTCAAGTGCCGCCGATAGATTTCATCGGCCCTGGGAATGAATTCCTTATACCAGCGGGGATTTCCGGTCTTATCGCCGCCCAGAAGCAGAAGGCCCACACGGCGAGGATCGAAGGCATAGAGCACGCGGTAGGGGCGGCCCTCATGCTGGATACGCAACTCGCGCATATTCGAGTAGTTGGAACCCTCCAGCGTATCGGCGTAAGGCCGCTTGAGGTTGGGGCCTTGCTCTTGCAAGAGCCTTACGCAGAAGTTGACGCTGTCTTGCTCCCCGGCGTCGAGCGCATCCCACCAGGCAGCGAACTCACAGGTGAACTCGACCTCCCAGTCCATGCTGAAATAATGGACTGGAGTGCATATTTTTGTCAAGGAGGGAGGGTGGCATTCGATCACGCATCCAATGCACCCGGAGAAGCAAAAAACCAACGCCCCCGGCCATGGTGACCGGGGGCGCTTGTACTGTTTGCTGTTGAAAAAAACTACCGCTTGTACTCGGGCAGGACCTGGTAGCCGGTGTGCAGCAGCTCGTGGGCCTTGTTGCCGGCGGGCTCGCCAAGGAACTCGGTGTACAGCTCCTTGATGTAGGGGTTGTGGTGGGAGCAGCGCCAGAGACCGGCCTGATCCTCGCTGTAGAGGCCGGCGGCTCGCTTGGTGCGCAGTTCGTTGGTGGCGCCGTAGGGCTGTCCGCCGCCGCCCACGCAGCCGCCGTTGCAGGCCATCACTTCGATGAAGTGATAGGGAGTCTCCTCGCCCGCGGCCTTGGCCGCCCGCACCTTTTCGAGAACCTGTTCGACGTTGGCCAATCCGTGCGCGATGGCGATGCGGATGGTCTTGCCGGCGATCTCGATGGAGCCTTCCTTGACGCCCTTGAGTCCGCGCGTCACTTCGAAGTTCACATTGGCGGCGTCCTTGCCGGTGACGTAGTAGTGCGCGGTGCGCAACGCGGCTTCCATCACGCCGCCGGTCGCGCCGAAGATGGTGCCCGCGCCGGTGTAGGCGCCCAGCAGGCAATCGGGCTGCTCTTCGGGAATGTTGACGAAGTCGATGCCGGACTGCTTGATCATGCGCGCGAATTCACGCGTAGTGATAGAGACGTCCACGTCCTGATGGCCGCTGGAGCGCATTTCCTTGCTGCGAATGATCTCCGACTTCTTGGCCGTGCAGGGCATGATGGAAACCATGTAGATCTTGGCCGGATCGATGCCCATTTTCTCCGCGTAGTAGGTCTTCGACAGTGCGCCGACCATGGCGTGGGGAGACTTGCAACTGGAGAAGTGCTGAATCATGTCGCCATGGAACTTCTCCATGAAGTCCACCCAGCCGGGGCAGCAACTGGTGATGAGAGGCAGCTCGCCCTTGCCTTCGAGCAGGCGGGCCTTGAACTCGGTGGCCTCTTCGATGATGGTCAGGTCGGCGCCGAAGTTGGTGTCGAAGACCGCCTTGAAGCCCATGCGGCGAAGCGCGGCATAGATCTTGCCGGTGAGGTTTGTGCCGACCGGGAAGCCGAAGGCCTCGCCGATGGCCACACGCACCGCAGGCGCAATCTGCGCGACGCAGACGGCGTCGGGATCGGCCAGCTTGTCCCAGACTTCGACGGACTCGTCGTACTCGGTGATGGCGCCGGTGGGGCAGTGCGCGGAGCACTGGCCGCAACGGACGCAGGGCGAATCGGCCAGCGGAATGTCGCCGGCAGCGGCAATGCGCGTCTCGAAGCCGCGATTGAGGAAGCTCAGCGCCCAAACGTTCTGATCCTGCTGGCAGACCTGAATGCAGCGTCCGCAGAGGATGCACTTGCGGGGATCGAGGACGACGCTGTGCGTGGAGTCGTCCAAGGGCAGATCGGGAACGATGTTGTCGAGCCCGCTGCCGGTGAGGCCGAAGTCGGCGGCCAGCGTCTGCAGTTCGCAGTTCTGGTTGCGCAGGCAGGTGAGGCATTCGTTGGGGTGACGGGAGAGCGTCAGCTTGAGCACCGAGCGGCGGACCTGCACAATCTCCGGCGTCTCGGTGAGGATGTCCATCTTGTCTTCGATGGGCGTGCAACAGGCGCGCATCATCCTGCCGTTGCTCTTGTTCTGCACCACGCAGATGCCGCAAGCCGCGGTTGCATCCAGATCGGGGTGCTTACAGAGCGTGGGGATCTTCACGTTCACCTTGCGCGCGGCATCCAGAATGGAGGCGCCGGGCAAAACTTCAACGGACAATCCATTAATCTTGGCGTGAATCGGTTCAGTCATGGCAGCTTCTTCTCAATTCCTGTTCTTCAGGTCTTGTTGATCCATCTGGTGGTCAGGCTTTGCTGGTGGTCAGGCTTTGGCAGTTACAGCCGGCTGCAGCCGCTCTGTGAACTCCGATTCGAAGTGCTTGAGCGCAGAGAGCGTCGGATTCGGCGCGGTCTGCCCCAAGGCACAAAGCGAGGCCTTCTGCATCGCCTTGGCAACCCTCTTGATCTTCCTGATGTCTTCCGAAGTGCCGGTTCCCTCGACAATGTGATCGAGCATCTGCAGCATCTGCGTACCGCCGATGCGACAGGGAGCACATTTGCCGCAGGATTCGTCCACACAGAAGTCCAGATAGAAGCGGGCCAGTTCGACCACGCTGTCTTTGTCGTCGATCACGATCAGCCCGCCGGAGCCCATCATCGAGCCCAGTTGCTGCAAGTGCTCGTAGCTGACCGGAGTATCGAACTGATGCTCGGGAATCATGCCGCCCGAGGGACCGCCGGTCTGGATGGCCTTGATCTTGCGCTCGGTGCCGGTGCCGCCGCCGATGGTCTCGACGATCTGGCGCAGGGTGATGCCCATAGGCACTTCGACCAGGCCGTTGTTCTTGATCTTGCCGGTCAACGCGAAGACCTTGGTCCCCTTGGATTTGTCCGTGCCCTTGGCGGCAAACCACTCAGCGCCGCGAAGCATGATGCGGGGCACATTGGCCAGCGTCTCGACGTTGTTCACGCAGGTGGGCTGGTTCCACAGGCCCTTGACCGCCGGGAAGGGCGGACGAGGACGGGGTGTTCCACGCAGTCCTTCGACAGAGGCAATCAGAGCCGTCTCTTCGCCGCAGACGAATGCGCCCGCGCCAAGACGAATCTCGAAGTCGAAGGCCCAGCCGGAGTCAAGAATGTTCTTGCCCACCAAGCCGGCCGCGCGCGCCTGGCGCAGAGCCTTCTCGATGCGTTCGACGGCCAGCGGATACTCGGCGCGAATGTAGAAGACGCCGTTGGTGGCTTCCATGGCGCGCGCGGCAATCAACATGCCCTCGATGACCGCGTGCGGATCGCCTTCCAGCACCGAGCGATCCATGAACGCGCCGGGATCGCCTTCGTCGCCGTTGCAGATGACGTACTTGACGTCGGCGGTGACCTTGCGCGCGAAATTCCACTTCATGCCGGTGGGGAAGCCCGCGCCGCCACGGCCACGCAGGCCGGAAGCGAGCATCTCGTTGCAGACCTCTTCGCTGGTCATGCCCAGAGCCTTGCGCAGACCCTGATAGCCGCCGTGGGCCAAGTACTCGTCCAGCTTCTCGGGATCGCTGCGGCCGTTGTTCTCGAGCACGACGCGGTCCTGCATGGTGAAGAAGGGCTCTTCGAGGTCCAGATAGTGGGCTTCGAGCGCGCCGGTGGGCTGCTCGATCTTGGCCCCGCCAATCACAGGAACCACCACTTCGTCGATGACCTGGGCGGCCATCTCCGGCTTGATGTCGCTGAAGAGCACATCCTTCTGCGTCTTGGTGGTCATGCGGATGAGCGGACCCTTGCTGCACAAACCCATGCAGCCGGTTCCGGTGACTTGCACCTTGGTGTCGAGTTGCTTGGCCTTGAGCTCCGCCTTGAGTCCGGCGATGATCTCGAAGGCGCCAGAGGACTGGCAGCCGGTGCTGGAGCAACACACCAGGCGGGCATCGAATGCCTGCTGCCTGGCGATCTCCGCGGCAGCCTTGATTTCAAGTTCTTCGGGTTTCATATCGATCCTGTGTCTTCGCTTGGAAAGGTCCCGCGATGGGGAGGTTACTCGGAAACAGCTTCTTCCTCGTGGGCGGCGATCATCGGCTTGTCCAACTGAGTGCGTTCGATCACGTAGTGGCTCTCGGCGGTGTTGAGCTTGCCGTAGACCTTGCCGTTGACCGAAACCAGCGGCGCCAGACCGCAGCAGCCCAGGCAACGAACACCTTGCAAGTGATATTCCTTGTCGGGCGTACTTTGGCCTTCCGTGACGCCCAGTTCCTTTTCCAGGCCCTTGAGCAGCTCGCCCGAGCCCTTGATGTGGCAGGCGGTGCCGGTGCAGACCGAGATGATGTACTTGCCCGGCGCTTCGAGCTTGAAGTAGTTGTAGAAGGTGACCACTTCGTAGATGCGCGCCAGCGGCACATCCATCTCGCGGCCCAGCTTCATGGCCGACTCACGCGGCACATAACCCAGGCGGCCCTGCAGATCGTGGAGCGCCATGATCAAAGTGCCGCGCTTCTTCTTCCACTTCTGCGCCAGGGCGACGATCTCGTCCTTGGGCGCCGCCGCGGGCTTGGGGGCCGCGACTTTCACAGTCGTTTTCACTTCCATCGGTGTGCTCATGATTTCCTGTCCGCCGTCTGTTCGATGCCCACACGGCATTGGCTGCCGGGCCAAGGCTCTTGCCCGAAAAGGTGCGCAAAGCTCCCCTGGCAGCGTGAATGCCGCTTACAGATCTGGCTTGCGCGCGAATCTTCCGTTGCTATGAACTGTACGAGGCAAACCGCCAGGAACTTAGTGATAGTTGTCACGGGAGTGCATGTAATCTGCATCACATAAAGGTTCTAACATCTAAGATTTACAGCGAGTTAGGGGGATTCTGCCTAACTCGCATGATGACGCAAAGTACCATATTACGATACTTCCAAAGTTGTGTTCAGCAGATCCCTTCAGCGCGGCCCTGCGGGACGCGCATCTTGCATTGGCCGCATTCCCGGGGTTTTCCATCGCTCTGCTCAGGGTCCACCCCGTGCTACTCTCACAGCCTCCCTGCGGGAGGCGTCTCCGGATGTTCATCACCGCTGAAACGTGCTAGAGCGAGTCGAGATGCTTTCTGCAAATCCCCGCTCCGTACTCTTTTCATGCTGCGTCCAGGCCACGGAGTGCTCGGTAGCGAGCCATGGCTGCCGGGAAGGGCTCGAGAGCGCGGGCAAAGATGCCCAGGCTGTAGGCGATGGTGAGGCCGAAGTTGGTGATGGGGACGCCGGCCTGCTGACATTCGACGATGCGGGTCAACATCTGGCGGCGGTTCCACATGCAGGCGCCGCAGTGGATCACCAGCTTGTAGCTGGAGAGGTCGGCGGGGAAGTCGCGACCCTGCATGGGGACGAAATCCAGCTTGACGCCGGTGTACTGGGTCAGCCAGCGGGGAATCTTGACTCTGCCAATGTCTTCACCGATGGGGTGGTGGGTGCAGGCTTCGGCAATAAGGACGCGGTCGCCGGCCTTGAGCTTCTCGATGGCCAGAGCGCCCTCGACCTGGGCGCAGAGATCGCCCTTGAAACGCGCCATCAGGATGGAGAAGCCGGTCAGCAGTACCTCGGGCGGGGTGTCGGCGGCAACTTTGAGAAAGGCTTGGGAATCGGTCACCACCAGCTTGGGCGGCGTCTTGAGGCGGTCCAAGGCGGTGCGCAGCTCGCGCTCCTTGACCACCATGCACAGGGCGTCACTATCGAGAAGGTCGCGGATGGTCTGGACCTGAGGAAGGATGAGACGGCCCTTGGGCGCTTCCTTGTCGATGGGAACGACAAGAATGGCCAACTCGCCGGGGCCGACCAGATCGCCGACAATGGCGGGCGAGTCGATGAAGTCGGGAGGGGCCAGATCGAGCAGGGCCTGACGAAAATCGAGAATTCCCTGCCCTGTCACTGCGGAAACCTGTACAAAACGGGTTTTCTCTCCGCGCAGGCGCTCTAAAAGCTGCGCGCTTGGAGAACCTTGATCCGTCTTGTTGAAGACGACAAGGGTTGGAATCTTCAGAGCAGAAAAGTCGGTAAGCAAGTGCTCTTCGAACTCGCCCCACACGGCGGGCTCGGCGACCAGGACGGCGATCTCGGTGCGCTCCAGGGCCTTGCGGGTCTTTTCGACGCGGAGCGCGCCCAGGCCGCCCTGCTCGTCGATGCCGGCGGTATCGATGAAGAGCACCGGGCCGAGGGGAAGCAGTTCCATGGGCTTCTCGACCGGATCGGTGGTGGTTCCGGCGACCTCCGAAACGATGGAGACCTGCTGCCGGGTGATGGCGTTCAACAGACTCGACTTGCCCACGTTGCGGCGGCCAAAAAAGCCGATATGAAGACGAAGACCCTTGGGGGTGGTGCTCATCATTTTCTCCTGCGACCTCTTTCATACTTTCACAAGGACAAGAGCATCGACTATAACCCCATGGCCTTGCGGATCAGTTCGGTCATTCGCTCATTTTTTCCTAGAAGATGACTTTCTACCGAGGCGGCAATCATCTCCTTACGATCTGTCAGGCTCCAATTCAGCCTGAAACCTGCCTCTGCAGCCAGTTGCCGGAAGAATTCCCGCTGGGTACGGCCATTTCCTTCACGAAAAGGATGAAGCGCATTCAATTCCCCCAGAAAATAGGCAGTGCGCTCGACGTATTGTTCGCGCTGCAAGCCTTTCAGGCGATTCTCTTTCTTCAGCTTAGCGAAGAGATCATCCAGATTCTGGGGCAGAAACTGCGCCGTGGCAAAAGGGAACGAACCGGGCTTCTGAATATTGACCTGGCGCATCTCGCCAGCCCAGGCGTAGACTTCCGCGAAAATTGCGCGATGAATCGCCTGAAGATGCTTTCTGTCAAAGCACCCTTGTACAGGATTGAAATGGAGCCGGGCCAGGGCATCCGCAGTAGCTGCTCCCTCATAACGATCGAGAAGAGACTGCTCCGTTATGCCGGGGATATTGCGCAGCACGCCGTGCTCTTTATCGAAGTGGGGATCGGCACAGATCGGATCGATACGTATGGGATTTATACGAGGGAGTTCAAATAGCCGCGAATTCTCGTCGACATTTCATCCAGATCGATACGCCCGTTGGCAAACGAGTCCAAGGCGGCTTTGACATCGCCTTCAAGTTCGATGCCCTCGATGCGCAAGGAGCCCAGTGTGGATTCGACCGCGTAACGGCGCTGCTCCATCTCGGCGGGCGAGAGCGAGGTCTGCGGACTGGCAACCGTGGCCATGGAACCATCCCCTTCTGGACACTTTCATTTTACGCCGATTCTTCTTGCATCAGAAGGCAAAACCGGCGTTTCAGCGCGGCATCGGCGAGCCCAGCCGGCAGACGGCCTCGGGGCTGATGGCGGCGTCGAATTCGGCTTGGCTCATCCATCCGTTTTCGACGACCACGGCGCGCAATGTTGTGCCCTGCTCCTTGGCCGCGCGCGCAGCCTGGCCGGCGCGTTCGTAGCCGAGTGCGGGAACGAGCGCCGTGGCCGCGGCAGTGGAGTTCTCGACGTGCTGGCGGCAATGGGCCTCGTCGGCTTCGATGCCGTCCACGCAATGCTCGCGCAGCATTTTGCCGGCGCGGGTGAGCAAGTCGAGATTTTCGAGCAGGCAGTGGGCAATGAGCGGAAGAAACGCATTCAGTTCCAGAGAACCCGCGGCGCAGGCCATGGCGATCACGCTGTCGTTGCCCATGACCAGCATGGCTGCCTGGGTCGCCGCCTCGGGAATCACCGGGTTGACCTTGCCGGGCATGATCGACGAGCCGGCCTGGCGGGCGGGCAGACGAATCTCGCCGAAACCCGCATCGGGACCGGAACTCAGCAGGCGCAGGTCGGAACAAATCTTCCACAGCGAGACGGCGTGGGCCTTGAGAATACCGGAGACTTCGACAAAGACGTCGGTATTCTGCGTGGCTTCGACGAGGTTTTCGGCGCGGGCAAAGCCGATACCCGTGAGAGCGCGGAGCTGCTCCGTCGCCTGAAAGATGAATTCGCGGGGAGCGGCCAAACCGGTGCCGATGGCCGTGCCGCCCAGGTTGACGACGCGCAGTCGCTCTTCGCACTTGTAAATGCGCCAGCGGTCGCGGTTGATGGCCTCGGCATAAGCGCTCATCTCCCGGCCCAGAGTGGTCAGCACCGCGTCCTGGAATTGCGTGCGGCCCACCTTTACAACGTGAGCAAATCGCTTCTCCGCTGCCTGCAAGGCTTCTTGCAGCGCAACGACCTGGTCTTCCAGCGCTTGCAACAGGCGGATCGCCGCCAGCCGCAGCGCCGTGGGATAGGTGTCGTTGGTGGATTGGTGCAGGTTGATGTCGTCGAGCGGCGAGATTTTTTTGTACTTTCCCAACGGCTCGCCGAGGATTTCAAGGGCGCGGTTGGCCAGCACCTCGTTGACGTTCATGTTGGTGCTGGTGCCTGCGCCGCCCTGGAGCGCATCCGAGACGAGGTGCGCATCGAGTTGGCCCTCGGCCATCTCCCGGCAGGCGCGCTCGATGGCCTCGGCCTTGGCGGGATCGTCCTTCCAGGCACCGAGGGCGCGGTTGGTCAATGCACAGGCCAGTTTGACCTGGCCGAAGGCGTGCAGCAACGCGGGGTGCACGGGGCGGCCCGCCAGAGAGAAATTCTCCAGCGCGCGGGCAGTGTGAATGCCATAGAAGGCCTCGGCTGGAAGAGCGCGCTCGCCCAGGGCGTCGGCTTCGGTGCGATCGGTCGGCATCAGACATTCTCCCGTTGAGCGGTTCTTCGTACCATATTATGCGACTTCGATTCGTTCCACTGTGACCTAGGTCGCAATCGCGGGCTCCCTGGCAGGCGTACGATCAGAGACCAGATGTGGTACGAATTCTCTCAATGCGGTACATATTCACGCGGCGAGAGGCTTGTCGTATCGCCCAGGATGGACGCCAGCGGCGCGCCTGTCGCAGCGCAGGTGCTTCCATCCTAAATAGGAACCGCTGCCGGCGAAAGGAATTGCATGAAAAACGCCATCGAAGTTCTACGCGCACGGCGCAGCATCCGCACTTATGCTCCCCGGCCCGTGGAACGCTCCATCATCGAGGAAATTGTCGATTGCGGCCGTCTGGCGCCGACGGCGATGAACGATCAGCCCTGGGATTTTGTGGTGGTGACGGCGAAGGATGCACTCGCCTCGATTCCGCCGATGCTGGGCCACGCGGAGTTCATTGCCAACGCCGCCTTCGCCGTGCTGGTGCTGGCGCGGCCCACCAACTACGCGGTTGAAGACTGCTCGGCGGCCACTGAAAACCTGCTGATTGCCGCGGAAGCGCACGGGATCGGCTCGTGCTGGGTAGCGGGAACCAAGCAAGCCTATGGGCCGGTGGTGGCCAAGGCCTTCGGAGCACCAGAGGACAGGCAGTTGATCGCCATCGTCAGCTTTGGCTATCCGGCGGAAGAGGTCTCCATGGAAAAGCGGCCGCTGGCCGATGTGCTGCATTGGGAGCGGTTTGAGGGTTTGGATCGCTCGAGTTGATCATCCATCATGGGCAAGCGTGGACGAGGACGTCCGCGCAACAGCCGGCCGGGAGGCCGGCGCTACGGGCGGTGGCAAGCCGAAAGGTGATTTGAATCACTTCCCGACCCACCCCAACAATGCCATGCTGAGGATGTTGCCGCCCGCGTCCCCAACGTTTCTTCGAGTGCAACAGGTCCCGGTTGGCCTGCCGCAAGGGCAGGAAGGCAGTTCCACCCACCCGCGCCGCAGGAGGTTCCATTGTCCGCAAACGCCGAGCAAGCCACGTATATCGACGATCAGGTCATCTTCGACTGCCTTAAGGCAACCGCCAAACCGGAGGCCGCACGGGTCCAGGCGATCTTCGCCAAGGCCAAGGAGCTGCAAGGGCTGAGCTTCGACGAGACGGCCACGCTGATCGCTCTCGAAGATCCGGAGTTGATGGAAGAGCTCTTCGCTACCGCCCGCGGCATCAAGGACGAGATCTACGGCTCGCGGCTGGTGATGTTTGCCCCGCTCTACATCAGCAACCGCTGCGCCAACGAGTGCAGCTACTGCGCCTATCGCGCCAGCAACAAGGAACTGCACCGCATCACGCTTTCGCAGGAGCAGATCGCCGCCGAGACCAAGGTGATTATCGAGCAGGGGCACAAGCGCATCCTGATGGTGGCCGGCGAAGCCTATCCCGATCACAACAGCCTCGACTACGTTTACAAGGCCATCGAGACCATCTACGCAACCAAGAGCGGCAACGGCGAGATCCGGCGCTGCAACGCCAACCTGGCGCCGCTGTCGGTGGCGGACTTTCGCAACTTGAAGGCCACTGGCATCGGCACCTATCAGTGCTTCCAGGAGACCTATCACCGCGACACGTATGCCAAGGTGCATGTGCGCGGCAAGAAGGCCGACTACGACTGGCGCTGCACGGTGATGGATCGCGCCATGGAAGCGGGGATCGACGATGTGGGCATCGGCCCGCTCTTCGGCATCTACGACTGGCGCTTTGAAGTGCTGGCCATGCTGCAACACATCAAGCACCTGGAAGAGCGCTTCAACTGCGGCCCACACACCATCAGTATGCCGCGGCTGGAGCCGGCCTCGGGCACGGATTTTACCGCGAACACGCCGTGGAAGGTGAGCGACGCCGACTTCACCAAGCTGATTGCGATTCTGCGCCTGACGGTGCCCTACACGGGGATGATTCTGTCGACGCGCGAATCGGCGGAGATGCGGCATAAGTGCTACCAACTCGGCATCTCGCAGACCTCGGCGGGCAGCCGCACCGACCCCGGCGGCTACGAGCGCGCTCAAGGCGACTTTCACACCGCACAGTTTGCCGTTGGCGATACGCGCCCGCTGGACGCGGTGGTGCAGGAGATCGCGGGGATGGGCTTCACGCCATCGTTCTGCACGGCCTGCTATCGCACCGGGCGCACTGGCTCGGACTTCATGGATATCGCCAAGCCCGGAGCCATCAAATATCACTGCGAGCCCAATGCCCTCTCCACCTTCACCGAGTATCTGGAAGACTACGCCTCGCCAGCTACCAAGCAGGCCGGCGAAGAGCACATTTTGAACCACGTTGCGACCATGGACGAGAAACAAAAGAGCATCGCCCAACCGATGATGGACCAGGTGCGCGCGGGCAAGCGGGATGTGTTCGTGTAGAGAGCGGAGTTAGCGGGGCTAGCCGCGCTGCGCGTGTTAGCGGAGTTGGCGGGGCTAGCAGGAAGGCCGTGCGCAGCACAAACTAGCTCCGCTAACTCCGCTAACCACGCTAACTCCGCTGCATGGAGAAGGATGACCCGAATGACCCACAACGAGATTCTCCGCTGGCTGCGCGAGAGCGATGCAGCGGCGCTGGCGCTGCTCTTTGCCCAGGCCGACGAGGTGCGGCGCAGGCATGTGGGCGACGCGGTGCATCTGCGCGGGCTGATCGAGATCTCCAACTACTGCGTGCGCCAGTGCCACTACTGCGGGCTGCGCGCCGAGCGCAAGATCGAACGCTATCGCATGAGCCACGAAGAGATTCTGGCTGGCGCGCATCATGCCGTCGAACTGGGCTTCGGATCGGTGGTCTTGCAGGGCGGCGAGGACTTCGGGATCGAAGCGTCGTGGTTCGCCGCAGTGATTCGCGCCATCAAAGCCGAGACGCCGCTGGCCGTAACCCTGAGCCTGGGCGAGCGCCTGCCCGATGAGTTGCAATTGTGGCGCGAGGCCGGCGCGGACCGCTACCTGCTGCGCTTCGAGACCTCGAACCCGGCACTCTATGCGGCGATTCATCCCCGTCGTGGCGGCGCCATCAGCGATCGAATCGGGCAACTGAAGTTGATGCGCGAGATGGGCTACGAGATCGGCAGCGGGGTCATGGCGGGCATTCCCGGACAGACTTTCGAGATGCTGGCGCGAGACATCGAACTCTTTGCCGAACTCGATCTGGATATGGTGGGCATTGGCCCGTTCCTGGCGCATCCCGGGACGCCGCTGGGCCGGCCCGATGCGGCGAATGCTGGCGCGGAGCAGGTTCCCAGCAACGAATGGATGGTGCTCAAGACCGTCGCCCTGACGCGCATGGTCTGCCCCGAGGCCAATCTGCCCGCGACCACCGCACTGGCCACAATCAACACCGTCGATGGCCGCGAGCATGGGCTGGAGAGCGGCGGCAACGTCTTCATGCCCATTCTTACCCCATCGCCTTACCGGCAGATGTACGAGATCTATCCCGGCAAGGCCTGCATCGACGAAGACGCCACGCAGTGCAATCGCTGCCTGAGGGCCCGCATCGACCGGCTGGGACGGTATGTGGGCGAGGGACCTGGGGGCCGAACCACACGCGAGGCTCCGCGCAATGCTCGATCAGCGCGTCTGGCTCCGCGCTGGACGCCGCAGCAGGATGCGCCCGCGCTGCTGGAAGTGCTGAAGTAGTTTTCACCAGCGCCGGGTCAAGTTGCTGGGGATGACGGCGCAATGGTGAATGCAAGACAGAATGTAGCCAGAAACACAGGGGCCTCCCGCATGGGGAGGCCCTTGGGATTGTTGCGCCACTGTAACATCAGCGGGGACGCAGGCTCTTGATGGCCGCGGGCAAACGCGCTTCAATCAACCGGGCGCGCTCGACGGCGATGCCGCCCAAATAGGAGGGCGCGGGCGTAGCCATCAGCACCAGCGCAAAAGCAATCACCGAGAAGAAGACTCCAGCCACAGCCGCCGACACCAGCATATGGTAGATGTCCGCGATGTCCAGGCCGAAGATGTTGAAGGCCACATGCTCCAGCGGCTTGATGTGCTTGAGTACCGCCAACGCGAAGAGGGAAAAGAAAACCGACAGCGAGGTCAAAACGACCAGCGCCACATCCAGGCTGCGATGGAACTTCTGCCTGGAACTACAGTGGGGACATTCGATGAAATGCTGCTCGTAATCCTTGCGCATCTCTGGGAAGATCCCTGAAATGTCGTATCGCCAGCTTGCCAGGATGGCGCCCACGACTCTGTCCGTACAACTGGTTCTAGCCATAAGAGGAAAGACTCACTTTGCAAAGGATGTGTTGATTCGCGCACGATTGCGCGTCCCACGTGGCGATGGGGCCTACCGGTTAGACGCGCCGCCGTAACCATCGGATACGTCCTGCCGCTCTGCCTGACCACGACCCAAGGTCCTGGCGTTTCCCTTGCCAACCTAACCTGAAACAGAGTGATGCCCGTATCTCCCCATTTTAAACGTCTTTATTCAAAAGTAAATAGAAGAAAGTGGCTCCTGTTGGGAGGCCAAAAGCAGGCGATTGGCCAAGAGGCTGGCGTGGCCCGCCAGGGCGCGCTCCGCGGCCACCCGCGCTAGATCTGGAAGATTATTGCTTTCAGACAGATGCGCCAGAATCACGTAGGCTGCCTGGCCGTCGTAGTCGTGCTCCAGGAAGGCCGCCGCCGCCTCGTTAGACAAATGTCCTACACGGGAAAGGACCCGCTGCTTCACCGACCAGGGGTAAGGACCGTCCCTTAACATCTCCAAATCGTGGTTGGATTCGAGCAGCATGAGGTCCACAGCCTTCAATTGCGCTTTGACGTTGGGCGGCAGATAGCCCAGGTCGGTGGCGTAGGCCATGCGTACCCCTTCGGCCTGGAAGACAAAACCCACCGGATCGGCGGCGTCGTGCGGGGTAGTGAAGGGGCTGACAGAGAGGTCTCCCAGAACAAAGGGCTGGCCTGCCTGAAAATATTCGACACTGGGCAGCCAAGTGGGGTCCTTGGGGGCTGGGGCCGCGGGCTCTTTGGGGTCATTGACAGCTTCATCCACGGTTTGCAGCGACTCGGCGGCGGCCAACTCGGCCATCGCTGGCGAGGTGGGCGCCGCGGCATCCTCTACACCATCGGATTCGTCCGCATCCGGCGCTGCGCCGGCTGCCTCGGCTTCGGCCTGACGCTCGGCGGCCTGCTTGCGGACCAGTTCCAGCCATTCTGCGTACGTCATCTGTTTGCGCGGACTGAGCCAGCGCATCCAGGCGCGATGGGTGGCTTCGGTGAAATAGACGGGAATGCCCAGTTTGCGCGCGGTGACGGCGACGCCGCCGACGTGATCCGCGTGCTCGTGGGTGATAAGAATGGCGTCGAGGGTGGCAGGATCTTCGCCGGCCAGCTTCATGCGCCGGAAGAGCTCGCGGCAGCTCAATCCGCAATCGACCAGAATGCGCGTATGGCCACCGGTGACAACTGTACTGTTGCCCTTGGAACCCGACGCAAGCACCGTGAATCGCACCATTGTTCAAGCATACCGCTTGCGCGGCCGGAGCATTGAATTCCATTGGGAACGATGCGTCTTGGAGTTTTGTTCGTGAAATGTCAAAGCTGCAAAGAACAACCGCAGATCCTTCCCTTCGTTCAGGATGACACTACACCGCAACCCCATCTTGCGGTGAGCGGAGAACGGGCGGATACTGAGTTCATGGCAACCCTGCCCATCGCCGAAGGTCTGGTTCCGCTGGAGGAGTACCTGTCGCGTTGCTACGAACCCGACTGCGAGTACGACGACGGTCTGATCGTGGAGCGCAATGTGGGCGAATTCGAGCATTCTTTTGTGCAAGCCATTCTGGCCATGATCTTTAACCAGAAGATGGAAACTTGGGGCGTGTATGCGTTGACAGAGCAGCGTGTGCGCATTGCGCCACGCAAATATCGCATTCCCGATGTGTGTGTGCTGCGCCGGAGCGCGCCGCGGGAGAAGATTCTGACGCATCCGCCTCTGATCGCCATCGAAATTCTCTCTCCCGAGGACAGGATGCGCCGCGTCGAGGCCAAGGCAGCCGAATATCTGGAGTTCGGGATCGAACACGTTTGGATCGTCGATCCCAACAAGCGTACAGCCTGGCGGGCCAGCGCTGCTGGACTGGAAAAGATCGAAGACTGCGTCTTCACCGTACCGGCATCGCCGATTCTCCTTCGCGCCACAGAGATCTTCGACCGCCTGGACAGGCTCTGATTCTGCTGCTTTTTACTGCGGCTGCGCGTAGAGTGCGGGAATCTCGATAATCACCCGCGTTCCCCGCCCTGGGCTGCTCTGAATCTCGAATGTGGCCTGACCGCCATAGAGCACTTCGAGACGCTCCTGCACATTCTTCATGCCGATGCCGGCGCCGCGGCGGCTTAGCGCCGTCTGCGAGCGGACGCCCATGCCGACGCCGTCGTCGGCCACTTCGATGCGCACGCGGTCGCCCACCAGGTGGCTGCACAGAGTGACCGTACCACCTTTAATACGCGGCTCCAGGCCGTGCTTGATGCCGTTCTCGATCAGCGGCTGCAAGAGGATGCTGGGCACCAGCACGCCCAGCGTGTCGGAATCGATCTGCTTCTCTACCCTTAGATTTGCGCCGAAACGGACGACCTCGATGTCCAGATAATCGTCGGTGAAGGCCAGTTCCTCGCGTAGCGGGACGAAGGTGTCGTGATCCTTGAGCAGGGCGCGCAGGATGTTGGCCAATTTGACGGTCATCTCCCTGGCTAGCTCCGGCTTGGTGCGTACCAGCGCTGCGATGGAGTTGAGGGTATTGAAGAGGAAGTGAGGATTGATCTGGCGCTGCAAGGCGTCGAGACGGGCTTCGAGCAGCAATCGATTCTGCTCTTCGAGCTTCAATTCGATGCGCAGAGCGTTCCACACCTTGAGCGCAATGCCCACCACCATCGGCGCACAGAGCCAGACCAGCACCTGAAAGCTCCAAACGTCCGTGGTCAGGGCAAAGAGGCGCTTGGGATCGAGCCGAGCCACCCACTCGCGCAGGATCTCCATGGCGGCGATGAGAAAGAGCATCAGAATCTGGCGGTCGACACGCGGCTGTCGCAGGTTGCGGCGCACCCAGCGGTAGAGGCTGAGATCGATCAGCGGCGAAAACGACCAGATCTCCTCGGTTTCGACGAATCGGCCCAGCGTGCCGGCCGCCAGACCCAACGCGGCGTTAAAGGGCAAGGCGAGGAACTCATGATGGTAGAGCGCGGGCAAGGACAGCACCGCTCCGCCCAGCATCGCCCATCCGGGGCCGACCAGCAGACCGAGCAAGATCACCGCTTCAAAAGAGATGTCGGCAGCCAAAAAATTGGGCACCGCGATCCGCACCCAGACGCCCAGGGTCAGGGGAATCAGGAAAAAAGCCAGCATCGACGCAGTCTCGCGATGGCGGCGATGCTCGGCAAAGAGCAGCCGCTGGAAGGTGCGCGAACGCGCCAGCGCACTGGCCACCGCCGCGGCCACCCCCAGCTTGACCAGCAACGTAATGAGAATCAGCTTGTTATCGACCACGCATCCACGATAGCAGGACTAGGGACGAGGGAACAGTTCTCGGTTGCCAGTTCACAGTTCTCAGTTGTCAGTTCACAGTTCTCAGTTGTCAGTGACGGCGGAACGCGGAATATCGGTTTCACCCTAATCCCAAGCCCCCCCAGTCCCCAGGGCAATCGCAGGAACGTAATTCCGATGAGAAAATCGCCGCATTGCGCCGCCCTTACAGGGCTCCGGAGGTGTTTTCTGGCTGCTGTCCCAGCGCTGAAGCGCTGGGCTAACAAACATTGCGCCTGCGGCGCGGTTTAAATCGAAGCCTGTCTCCTCAATCCAGATTTATGCGATCGCCCTGCCTTCGTCCCTCAGTCCCTCAGTCCCTGGTCCCTCAGTCCCTCAGTCTCTCAGTCCCTTAGTCTCTCAGTCCTTCAGTCCCTTAGTCTCTCAGTCCCTAGTCCCTAGTCCCTAGTCCCTAGTCCCTAGTCCCTCAGTCCCTTAGTCTCTCAGTCCCTCTCTTCCTGTCCCCTGTAAAATGGAAAGATGGGATTTGAGAGCGTCAAGAAGGTGGCCGAGGCGGATTTTCCGACGCGCTGGGGAGCCTTCCGCATTTTTGGGTTCGAGGGCACGATGACCGCCGTGAATGGCAAGGCGGGCGAGGTCGAAGGCCTGGTCGCTGTAGTCATGGGCGATATTCACGCCGCACCGCCGGTGGTTCGCATTCACTCGCAATGCCTGACCGGCGACGTCTTCGGCTCGCTGAGGTGCGACTGCCGGCTGCAACTCGAGCTGGCCATGCGGCGCATCGCCGCCGAAGGCGCGGGCATCCTGCTCTACGAGCAGCAGGAGGGCCGGGGGATCGGATTGATGGCCAAGCTGAAGGCCTATGAGTTGCAGGACCAGGGCATGGATACCGTCGAGGCCAACGAAGAGTTGGGTTTTGCCGCCGATTGCCGCGCCTATGAGTTGCCCGGCGCGGTGCTCAAACTGCTGGGGGTCACCCAGGTGCGGCTGATCACCAACAATCCGGAGAAGGTGGCGGCGCTGGAGACGGCCGGCGTCGAAGTCATCGAGCGCGTTTCGGCTGAAGTCGAGCCTCACGAGAGCTTCGAGCGCTATCTGCGCACCAAGCACGAGAAGATGGGCCACATCCTATAACCGCCATTTTTTCCATGAGCAGGCAGAGTTGTGCGCGGGCTAGTCTACAAGATGCTGCGCCGGCTCCCTCGTGCTGAAACTTATTCCACTCTCCAGAGACGATGCGGCCGTAAGCGGCTGCACACGGGCCCAGGTCAACGCCCACCGTCTCTGGAATATCTTCGAAGATGTCTTTCCTCCACTGCGGGGCGTGGACTGCTCTCTTGAACGGCAGCGGTGCTGACGCGTTATTGGATGGTGAGCCAAACGCCTCCCGAGGTGTTCACCTGGTGCGTGGGGTTGACCTGAGTCACCGGCGTTGATCCGCCACTGCATCCGACCACCGACACAGCCCCTACCAACATGACCAGCGCCAGACAAATGGTCAACCAGATTCCCCGACTCAGCATCTTCCTGCGCAGGAACAGGTTCATGATGATCTGAAGATCCTGGCCAACAAGGGCATCGACCCTGTATCCATCCTCTACCCCCTGGCTCATCTCAGCCTGGCGCGCGCCTACTCGATGGAGAAGAACTTCCTCAGAAGCCGGGATGAATATGACCGCTTCTTCGAACTATGGAAGGACGCGGATGCGGATCTTCCGGTTTTAAAGCAGGCTCGTCTGGAATACTCCCGCCTCAGATAGTCTTCAGCGCAGCCCTGCGGAAGACGAATCTGAGCGTCCAATCCTGCCGCAACGCTCCCAAGCGCGCTGGGCAGCTCCCTATGAACAAAGCAGGGAAGATGGGATCAGGATTGGGACAAAGACAGCAAGTCAGTCTCCGCTTCGCGGAGTGAACAAGTCAGCAAGTTGGCGGGATGTTGGTGGGGCCGAATGGATGTTCATGGCCGCCGGAATGCGCTCGATTCCGTCGAGATGCCGCGGAGCAGGCCGGATCAATCCGGCTTGGGCTTGGGTTTGGCGTCGAGATCGATGAAGCGCTGGGGCAGGTCGCGGAGTTTGGGGGGCAGTTCCTTGCCCACCTCGTGGGCGACCAGCGGGCCTACGCCCAGCGACGAGAGCTGTTTGAAGAGATCGGCCGGTTGCAGTTTGGCGCGGTCTTGCAAGTCGACCAGCAAGGGGTCCAAGTAGGCCCAGTCGTCGCCCTGGACGATCTTGCGCAGATCGGGCGAGACGAGCAGGCGCAGATTGCCCTTTTCGTCCTTAAGCACAAGCAAGATGACCGGCGCGTTGGCCGACGCACCCTTTCCCCAGCCCCGCGGCCTGTACTCCAATGCGCAGAACTGGTAGGGAAAGCTCTCGTCCGTCTTGCCGTCTGATTTGCTCACGCCGTTCGCCCTGTTGAATCGAGTGCAGCATGGTGTCCAGGATGTCTTCGAGCAGGAGTGGACTGGCCAGCCTATCCATGCACCGCGCAAAGCCCTGGAGCGCCGTAACTGTCTTCCATTGTTCCGGCAAGGTCTGCAATTTTTTGCCCAGCCGTTCCGCATCGAGGCACCGCACAATCCTGTGAAGATTCAACAGATATTGCGACGATACACTTGCATAGATGCGGGCATCAAGATAACGGGATGCCTGAATGGGTAGACGCAGTTCCCCTTTGGGACCGCCGAAGAGATGTCCGAAATCGACAAAGAAGGCGTCCAATTCGCCCGAGGGTGCCTGGCGGAAGATGGCCTGGCGGTTGTCGGCGTGTCCGGCGCAGATGTCGATCAGCCAGGCCAGCCAGAAACTGGCCTGGTTGGTGACCCGCTTGAAGCTGGAACCGGGCAGGATCTCGAGCAGCCGCTCCCCGCCGCCGCCAAGAAAGCGCGAACCGAAGCACCAGCCGGCCTGGGGACGGCGCGGCCCTTCGGCGGTCTGCATCCAGCAGGCGGGATTGCGGTCCAGAAAGGCATCGGTCAGCAGCAGCGGCTTCCACTGCGGCGCCGCCAGGCCGCAGGCGCGGAAAAGTTCGCTGCCCACGCTCTCGTTGAAGAGCAGGTTGGGGCCCTGAGGATTGTCGGCGAACTTGACGACATATAACAACCCGTCGCTGGCGCGCGCCAGAATGGGCTGTGAACCGCCGCGCAGATTGTTGACATGGCTGCTGAGCGCAACCCCATTTTTCTCCAGGCCCGGCATGAGACTCCTCTAGGAACGCAACGAGTATGAATCGGCTCCAGCATCGTTCGCTGGAGAAGGATGAGCAATTGGCGGTTCGTAATGAAGGGTCCTCAATGGGAGATTTCTCATCCGTAAGCCCTGGCCGCAAAGCTGAATGTGCGGCATATTTTCCCGTCCTCTGCGAGACAATAATGTACTGTTTTTGCACATTTTTCTCGAAGTAATCTTACCCTAGATGGTTACTTATGCCCTGTCAAGAGAATTACCGAATAATTCTTTGAAAAAGGTAACGGGCAGCTCCGGGATTCCCATGAAGGCCCGCCCATCTTCGCTTCAATGAATCAAAAAGATTAAAAATCGTCAATTTTCATGCATGTGAATGACTCTAGAGGCACTCCCGGGCAGAAAGAAAATGGGAGAGTGCGCCACAACACGCACTCTCCCACATTTCTTCCCAGATCTACACCAAGGTAACACGAAAGTTGTATTTTCTTAGCTCGCGCTCTTGACGCGCACCACGGTAATCTTGTCAAATCCCTCTTCAAAAACCGGCGGCTTGAGCTTCTCCGCCATCTTGCGCATGATCTCCTCGCTGACCGAACGGTCGCGGTGACTGTTGCGCTGCAAACAAACCTCCAAGGGAACATCGAAGAAGACGGCCTGGGTCTCGTAGCCGAAACTTTTGGCCATCTTGATCCACTGGCGGCGCTCATGAATGGAGAGGTTGGTGGCGTCGACGTAGTTCCAGGGCATGCGGGCGATGAGGCGCGCGCGCAGGAGCGAACGCAGGGTGGAAAAGACCAGCCCCTGATAGCGCTGCTCCTCGACATCGTCAAAGAGGATGCCGCGCAGCAGGTCGCTGGAGAGCGGGGTGACGCCGCGACGCTGGAACCAGGTGGTCTTGCCGGAGCCGGGCAGGCCGATGGCCAGCACGACGTGGCCTTTTGGCTCCTCGGGGGAGCGCTCGGCGGCCTCGGCGGCGGGTACGGACAATTCGGGCTGGGTTTCGACCTCGAGGCGTCCGGAGCCGGCGGGTTCGTTCCACTCCGGCCGGACCGGGCGCTCGGGGCGCGCCGGACGTTCAGGCTTGACAGGATGCAGCGGCGGCAGGGGACGAGGAGCGGCGGCGCGGGTCTCGGCCGGACGGCGTTCCACCGGTTGCAGGGGCGCTGGGTCGGGCGTCCGGGGCGTGCGCGCGGGCGCTGGATTGTCGTCGGGGTAGAGCGGCACCAAGGGCGCCAGTTGGTTGGAAGGCAGTTCCTGACCGATCTTGCCAGTGGACTCGGACGTATTGGGGGCGCGTCTGGAGCGTTTTCTCATGCTTGCTTCAACACCTATTCTTGTTACGGGAATACCATACTGAGCGGGGGCCTGTCATCTGCTCCCGGCAGGGTAGAACCAATCTGGATAGCCTCGCCGGGCGGGCTCGGCGAAAGACTGTGCACACCGTCACATACGATTCTGCATACGAAAGAGCAGACTGTGGATGAGGGAAGTTGCACTCGACGGGCTGGGTGAATCGGCGTTCGATTTCGCCGGGCCGGGGCGAAGTGTTACGATTTAGGGTTTGGTGGAATTGCCCGCCGGGGTGCACCTGGCCGCCGAACGCCGTTCCCGCGGATTTTAGCCGCGCCGAGTTTTTGTTGCATACCGTTCGCTGCAAATCACCGCACGCTCAAACCACCGTCTCATCGCAACCGAAGGAGAAGAAACACATGGCAGTTAAGGTTGGTATCAATGGCTTCGGCCGCATTGGCCGTAACGTTTTTCGCGCCGCTCTTGGCAATCCCGAGATTGAATTCGTTGCCGTCAACGACTTGACCAGCCCGGCCACGCTGGCCCACCTGCTCAAGTACGACTCGATTCTGGGCAACCTGAAGAACGAAGTCGTCGCCGGTGAGGATTTCATCGCGGTCGATGGCAAGAAGATCAAGGTGTATGCCGAGCGCGACCCTGCCAAGCTGAACTGGGCCGAAGTGGGCGCACAGATTGTGGTTGAGTCGACCGGCTTCTTTACCGACGCCACCAAGGCCAAGGCGCACCTGGGCGCGACCGTGAAGAAGGTCATCATCTCCGCTCCCGCCACCAACGAGGACCTCACCCTGGTGCTGGGCGTCAACGACAGCAAGTACGAAGCCGACAAGCACAACATCATCTCGAACGCCAGCTGCACCACCAACTGCCTGGCGCCCGTGGTCAAGGTTCTGCTGGCTCACTGCGGCATCGTTAGCGGCATCATGACCACCATTCACAGCTACACCAACGATCAGGTCATCCTGGACACGCCGCACAAGGATCTGCGCCGCGCCCGCGCCGCTGCCCTGAGCATGATTCCCAGCTCGACCGGCGCCGCCAAGGCCCTCAAGCTGGTCATTCCCGAGACCAGCGGCAAGCTGGACGGCTTCGCCATCCGCGTTCCCACGCCCAACGTCTCCATCGTCGACCTGACCTTCATCAGCGAGAAGGTGACCGACGCCAAGGCCGTCAACGCCGCTCTGAAGGCTGCCGCCGAAGGCGAGTTGAAGGGCATTCTGGGCTACGACGAGAACCAGCTGGTCAGCAGCGACTTCAAGGGCTGCCCGCTCTCTTCGATCGTGGACGCTCCTCTGACCAAGGTGGTCGGCAACAGCGTCAAGGTGCTGAGCTGGTACGACAACGAATGGGGCTACTCGAACCGCGTCGTCGATCTGATCGGCTTCCTGGTCGCCAAGGGCCTGTAAATTCAGCAGACAGTGGACAGTGAACAGTGGACAGTTGAAACGGCTGCCCACTGAACACTGTCCGTTGTGCGTAGAGCCGGATTCCGGTCCTGCATTGCAGTTCACTGACCACTGTTCACTGACCACTGTTCACTCTATTCAAGGAAGGCGCATTCCCATGTCCAAGCTCTCCATACGCGACATCGAACTGGCCAACAAGCGGGTCTTCATCCGCGTCGACTTCAACGTGCCGCTGACCGAAGACGGCTCGACCATTACCGACGACACCCGCATCGTGGCTACGCTGCCCACCATTCAGTACGCGCTCCAGCACAAGGCCAAGGTGATTCTGGCCTCGCACCTGGGCCGCCCCAAGGGCAAGGTCAACCCCAAATACTCGCTGCGCCCGGTGGTCGACCGCCTGCGCGAGCTGCTGGACAAGGCAATGGGCGAAAGCGTGAACGTGGCCTTCGCTCCCGACTGCATTGGCGACGTGGCTACAGAGTTGAGCCGCAAGCTCGAATCCGGCCAGGTGCTGCTGCTCGAGAACCTGCGCTTCCATGCCGAGGAAGAAGCCAACGACGAAACATTCTCGAAGGCTCTTGCGGCGCTCGCCGACGTTTACGTCAACGACGCCTTCGGGTCGGCGCACCGCGCCCATGCCTCGACGGAAGGGATTACCCACTTCGTCAAGCCCGCCGTCGCCGGCCTGCTGATGGAGAAGGAAATCACCTACCTGGGCAAAGCGCTTGAGGCTCCCGAAAAGCCCTTTGTGGCCATCATCGGCGGCTCCAAGATCAGCGGCAAGATCGACGTCATCGACAATTTGCTCGACAAGGTCGATACGCTGGTGATCGTGGGCGGCATGGCCTACACCTTCCAGCGCGCCCTGGGCGTGACGACGGGCCGCTCGCTGGTCGAGGAAGACAAGATCGATATGGCCAAGGCGGCACTGGACAAGGCCAAGGCCAAGGGCGTCGAACTGCTGCTGCCGGTGGACAATATTCTGGCCGACAACTTCACGCCCGACGCCAAGACACAGACATGGGATTGCTCGGTGAACTTCCCCGCCGATTGGCAGGGTCTGGACATCGGCCCCAAGTCGATTGCGGCGATTGAGAAGGTTGTCGCCACGGCCAAGACCATCGTCTGGAACGGCCCGGCCGGCGTCTTCGAGTTCCCCCGCTTCGCGGTGGGCACCAACGCCATCGCTCAAGCGGTTGCGGCCAACACCGGCGCCATCAGCATCATCGGCGGCGGCGACTCGGTGAGCGCCATCAACCAGGCCGGCGTAGCCGACAAGATTACCCACATTTCAACCGGCGGCGGCGCTTCGCTGGAATTCCTCGAAGGCAAGAAGCTGCCGGGCGTCGAGGCGTTGACCGACAAGTAGCGCCTGCGGTGCGGCAGGCGCCTTCGGCCCACCCACCTAGCAGCATCCAAAAAGCCGCATCCGGATGGAGTTCAGCGCCGGATGCGGCTTTTTCTTTTGCACGATACCTTTCACAGCAAGAGTAAGACTGCCAGCGTCAGACTATTGGTGAATAATTCCTTCGCGGTGGGTTTATCCAACATCCCTCTGTAGCGGACGGGCTGGATAAGTCCAACCGGGACCGGGGTGGTTCCATTCATCAACACCGGATTGAAGCGCAAGTGCTCGACCATGGCGACCGTATCCAGGTCCAAACTCGACTCCAGGCCCTTGACGACGTGCACATTCCGCGGCACGCCGTCAGTATCGATCACCAGCGAGACGAGCACGCGCCCGGAGACGCGGCTCTGCGGCATGTAGCGTGCAATCACTTCGTCAAGGTTGATAGGTTCCAGGATGGGGCCCTTCGTCCTTTGGTTTGGAATGCATGCCTGCACCTTCTCAGGCGTCTCCGGGATGAAAATGGCAAAAGCAACCGGTTCCTTCTCGACATACCCGAACCTAGCCGCGACCGTTCCTGCAACGGCAACCGGAACGCCGCCATCGCGAAGCGCCGGCTTGAAACGCCAGCTTTTCACTGCTTCTATCGCATTATTGTCAAGTTCGGGGTCAAGGCTGCGGACCACATGAATATCTTGCGCAACACCGTTCGCGGCTATGGTGACGCCGAGTAGGCAGAGACCGCGCTTCTGGAATTTTCGGGAGACAGGGATCTGCGGATCGGTAACAACGATTGGGATGGGGGCACTGATATGTCCTCCTACCTGTTCGGTAGTGGCAGCCTCGGTGCGCACAGGCGAAACAATATCTTGAGTCAGCGGAGGTGTCACAACCGCAAGCGCGATCAGCGGGTGTGCGCGGAGCGCGATCTGGTAGAAATCCACATCGGCCGGATGCTTTTCGCGCTGCGCGCAGGTGTGCAAGCCGACGGTTAACTCGACAGTAACTGCTACCGGCGCGCCAGCGAGGACGGCGGGCTGGAAGCGCAGAGTTTCGACGAGATTCGTTGCAAAGCCAACCAGACGCCGGTCGCTGGCTTCGAGCATTTTCACCTCGCGCGGAAGACCGGCTGCATCGATGTTCGCGGTGAATTTGACGACGCCGTCAAGTGCATCGCAGTGTTTTGGCGCCGAAACCGTCAGACTAGGCGGCAACAAAACAGGTGCTATGGGTTCCACGCCGACAGGGCGAATGGACTGCGCTTCTTGCTGGCCGGCTACAGGGAGCCGCGCAAGCAAGAATAGAGGGATAAGTATAAATCTGTAGCGCATGAAAGATCTCCGAAGGTCTGGGGACAATGTAGCACATCGAATCAACAGCCCCGTGTGCCTTAGATTCCCCTTCTGAAAACTGGGGGCTGGCGCATGAGATCGATTTCCAGTCAATTGTGTCGTCAGCGGTTCTGGCGTATATTTCTCTCATGGCCACGACCTCCAGATGCTGGAACCTTGTTGTCTCGCAGGAGACCGACGAATCCGTGCGCCAGTTTCTGGCCTCCGAGAACGGAAAAGACAACGGCGATCTTTCGCTGTTTGTTGAGGATGCCGTGAAGAAGCACATCTTTGAGACAACCCTCAGAGCCGTTCGCGAGAAAAATGCGAAGGTCAGCCAAGAAGAGATCGAGACTGCGGTCGAAGAGTCTCTGGCCTGGGCGCGTGCACGGCGGCGTTGATGCTGGTTCTTCTCGACAGCAACATCTTCTTCAGCGCCCTGCTCAAAGCGGGAAGCGCCCCCGCTCGGATCGTTGACCATTGGCTTGACGGCGGCTTTCATCTTCTCACCTGCGGCGATCAGATCGACGAAATACGCACCGCCTCGCGCAACGTGAAGTTCCGCAAAATACTTTATCCTCACGACGTTGGCGTCCTGATCAACAGCCTCCATCGCGCCGTGGTTTGGCCCGGTCCTCTGCCGCGCAAGCATGAAGCTTCCGACCCGGCAGATAGCTACTTGTTGGACTTGATGGAGGCGGCGCAGCCCGATTATGCCGTAACCGGGGATAAGCGGTCCGGGTTGCTGCACATCGCCAAACTGGGGCGAACCAAGATCCTCGACGCCAAAACTTTCGCCACGCAAGTACTGCATTTGTGACGACCCGTTCCTCAATCCGATTTCAAGCCCTCGCGTCCAGGGCGCGGAAATGCCGCTTCGCCGCATAGTCCAGCAGGGCATCGTCGGCGGTGACCAGGGTTGCGTTCAGGCTGCGGGCGGTGGCGACGAGGATGCGGTCGGCAGGGTCGGGGTGCATCTCCCAGGGCAGGCGGGTGCTGGCTACGGCGATCTCCGCGCTCATTGGAGCCAGCCGGAATCCGGGTACCGAAAGCGCGGAGCTTACCCAGTTCATCACGTCCTGATAAAGATCGATCTTTTTCTTGTTGGCCAGCACCCCAACCTCCCACGGCGTAATGACCGAGACCAGTGCGCGATCTTCCCGGCATGCTCGGTGAATGGCCTCCCGTGCCCGGCTTCCCAACTTCGGATCGCCGAACATGAGCCAGACCAGCACGTGCGTATCGAGCAGTAGCGGAGGCTCTTCGTCAAGCAAAACGGTCACTGCGCTGCCTCCCACTCATTCTCCAGAGGCGAAATAATGTCGCCAACGATGGTTCCGCTGCCGCGCAGGTAGCCGAAGGGATCGACGGCGGGCGGCATGGGGACCAGTTGCGCCACAGGGCGGCCATGTTTGGTGATCACCAGCGTCTGCCTGTCGGCGGCCACCTGATCGAGCAGTTTGAGGCACTTGGATTTGAACTCGCCGGCGGCAATGGTGGTAGGCATCGCGAATCCTCTCATAGTCACAGACTATAGTCACATATTAACGCAATTTCTGTTGTCTTACATTGCGCAAGAGAGCGATTCGCCCTGTGCCGCCCCTCTCTTGGTTCTGAAGCGGGATAAACTCAGGTATTGGCGTCACTCGGCGTCGATCAGGAGAAATACCGTGGACCATTTCACACGTGTCTTGTCAAAGGATGAGGAGTTCCCTTCCCTTGAGGAACTGGCGCAGGTGTTGGAGGGGGATCACTCCGGCTTCAAGCTGGTGGTGGAAGAAGGTGGCGAAGCGGCGTGGGAGACGCTGCTGCTGCTGAGCGAGGACGAGGTCGAGGTGGCGCTCGTGCAGCGCATGGCGGTCTGGGCGGGATCGAGCGGCGAAGATGAGATCGCCGACCTGTGGGAGGATTGCCGGGATTGCAAGCCGGAGAGCGGAGTGGCCTGGCTGCGTGCATATCTGGACACGGTGCGGACGGTCTACGTCTTCGAGCCGCTGCAGGGCGCGGATATGGTGGACGGCAGCAACGCCCTTCATGCGCTGCGCTCGGCGCTGTTTGAGCGCGGCGACGCCATTTTGCAGGCGGACGATGAGGGGTTCACCAACGAAGAGGGATTTCACATTGTCTGGCAGTTTTCCGACTCTGTCTCGGGGCCGTGGAATATGGGTGTCTACCAGGACGACGTGTGGCACCACTTCAAGATGGATCTGGGCGACCCGGCACATCGCGCCGCGTTTCTGGAGGGGGAAGTGCCGGACGATCTGACGGAGATTCGGAACTCCCGCGATTGACCCCGCAAGCATTTACGCGAGAAACGGTCGAAGACGAAGCTCCGGACTTCATGCACGGACAAGGACTGAGGCTGCATCGGCCTTCAGCTTGCGGCGCAGCAGATCCCACACGTCTTTGATGCCGAAGACAAAGTAGGATTCGACGATCAGAAGCAGTGTCCCCGCTGTTGCCGCCGCGCCCATCCACAACAAGGAACGATGCGCGGTGAGGTGCAGCAAACCGGCGCAGAAGGGCGTCGAGATCAGCAGGACGAGAATCATCTTCAGGACCGGCATCAGGGTGATCGACGGGTCGTTGTCGAAGAGCTTCTTGTTTTCGCGATAGAGCAGGCCCATCTGGGTCACTTCCGAAGCCAGCCAAACAGAGAGAAAGCCATAGAGCCCGAAGCGCAATGAAACGGGAATGCTGACGGCGATCATCAACAGATTGCCGAAGAAGACGATCAGGGCAAAGCGCTGGTGGGTGTTGGTAGAGAAGTGGAAGAACTGCTTGTGGTCCCTCATGCTCATGGCGACCGAGACCAACGTCATCAATCCGTAGGTGTAGGCATCGAAGAGCGAAAGTCTATGCAGCCAGACGGCGAGCAGAAGCGGGGAGAAGAGAAAAGCGGAGAGATTGGCGACGGGGATGGTAGAGAAGACAATTTTCTCGGAATAGTGAAAGATCTGGAGGAGTTTAACGCGATCGCGCGCGGCAAAGGCGAAGGTGATCTCGGGGCGAATCGAATCGGTGATGGTCTGCAAAAGTTGACGGGCCGTGGCCAGAACGGTGCGGCTGATAGTAAAGAGCACGACCACTTCCGGTCCCAGAATCCACTGCAAAAGAATGACGGGGGCCTGGTACAGGAAGAAGAGCTGCATATAGACCATGGCGAAGAATCCGCTGGGCGCCAGGGAAGCTCTGGCGACCTTCCAACTGGCGCCACTCAGGCCCAGCGGCAAGGGCCCCATCAACCGCTTCAGGTCGAGGATCGTTAGCAGCGAAAACAGCAGCACTGCGATGAACTGTGCCAAAGCGACCACGGAAAAGGGAGCGCGCAGCATCATCAGAGGCAGGCAGAGCAGGGTCGCCGCCAGACGCCGCGCATTGAACCAGTCGGCGCCGCGATGCGTCTTGCCCACCACCATGAAGAGGTTGCTGTAATAGCCGCAGAAGATTTGCATCATCGCTTGCAGGCCCAATAAAAATGCGGTCCAGCGGGCATCGGCGGGAGTCAGAATGTGGAGATGCAAGAGCGCGTTGAGCGGCAACAGAAAAACCGAAGCGCTGAGGAGTGTGCCCAATGCGACCATGGCTAGCAGAAGCGCCAGGGTACTGGCCTGGAGCACCCGGTACTCTTGACTGCGATGGCGGCCATGCAAGATGGTCAGTTCGTTGCCGGCATAAATGCCGATGCCGAAGTTGAGATTGGAGAGATAGCCGAGAGTCGCGGAGAGCACCAGCCATTCGCCAAAGGGCCCGACACCGTAAAAGCGGATAAATGCGGGAGGGAGGATGAACTGCGTGACAAAGGTGATGGCGAAACCCGCACCCGTAGCGCGCAACATCTTGAGAATTCTTTGCAGCATCTTCTCTCCATTGCATTCCATGGTTTGGGGAGTATTGAACCTTGACCCATTCCTCTGCGGGGTTCATGTTGGGCCGAGAACAAAGCAAGGCCGCTCAGGAACGGGTCAACTCCTCAACCGAGCCGACCAGCCGGGGAGCGGATCTTTTCAGGTTGAATAGTTCGTCGAAGCATTTGCGGCTGCGACGGCCCACCTCTACGATCTCCTCCTCGGTCAGCTCCATCCATCGCCGCAGAGAAGCGCTGGTGCCTTCCATCGTGTCGTCGTTGATCAATCCCGCCCAATAGCTGGCCACCTCGCGCCAGATGTTGATTTTGTTTGAGAGGATGACGGGCAGACCGCAGGCCTGCGCCTCCGCCACCACGATGCCGAAGTTTTCTTGATGGGAGGGCAGGACAAAGACCTCGGAAGCAGCCAGAGCCCCCCACTTGAGAGTTCCCGTCAGCATCCCAATCCAAGTGATGCGCTGGGTGACGCCCAGGCGAGAGGCGATACCCTCCAACTCTTTTTTCCATCCCACCTGGTCGGGACCGACAATGACCAGATGCCACTCGGGGCGCTGGGCCATGGTAGCGGCAAAGGCTTCAATGAGGATGTCGGTCCCTTTCTTGGGATGAATGCGGCCCAGAGTAATGGCCAGGCGTTTGCCGTTCAACTCCGGCCATTGCTTCAGGAATTCATTTGCGGCCAAGCCGGTATCGACATCCGGACCGAAGGTCCCATAGGGGACGACCGTCTCCCGCACCCGATAGTTGGAAAACGACTGGCGCGCCAATATCTTTTCTTCTTCGGCAGTAAAAAAAACTGTCTTTGCATCGCGCATCAACCTGCCCAGGAGGAGATGCCAATAGATCGACTTTTTCACATGCTTGAGGGGAAAACGGTGCTTGAAATAGGGATCGAGCATGCCGTGGGCAAAGACGCCAAATGGGATCGACGTGGCGCGCAGTGCGACATAGGCGGCGACAGTGGAGTATTGCCAGATGGAGTTCAGGATGACCACATCGTAGCGAGCGATGTTCTTTTTGAACCAGGGAACCGCTCGGGAGGCAAAGCCATATCTTCCCAGGGAGGGGCCCAATCCGATGACCTGAACTGGAAAGGAGAACTGCGCGGCCTTTTCGGGTGAATCCAGCGTCGCCACCTCCACCTCGTGTCCGCTGTTTCGATAGAGACAGCAAAGCTGTCTCAGTCCTTCAATCGGCCCGCCCAAGGTTGGATCGGCGGAGGGAATGACATGGAGTATCTTCATGAGTGTCCTTGCCGCCCCTTCTTCTCGACTTGGAATGCCGAATTGTGTCTGTTCAGAACGCCATTGGGGAGTTCAACTCAACGTCCGACTCCTGTACCGGCAGATGGTGCAGAGAACTGCCGAAGAAATCGGGGAGGGAAAAGAGCAATGCCCAGATGGACACGGAGAGGATCATCTGGCGAATCGATGCCATGTACCCATTGATCTCGTTCTCCGTCAACATAAAGATCCACAGAGTGAACAGAATGCAAAACAATTCTCCCTCTGCGTTGACGATCAATCCGAGAAGGTGCAGGACCCATCGATAGCCCAGGCATAGGAGCAAGGGGTAGGCGATGACGCCGGGCAATCCGAAATCGATGATACCGGCGGTCAGAATGGAGTTGGCTTCGTCTTGGACAGGCAGGCCGAAGTGTTCGTTGGCCAGTTCTTCCTCCGAGCCGATTTGCCGCACCGGGGCCTTATCGAAACCAAGAACCGAATAGAAAAGGTCGGGAGTAATCAGTTCAATCGCATGATAAAAATCTTCCCCCCACAGCGGCGAAGGCGTATCCCCACCACGCGCCAGCAGCGCCAGGTAGCCGATGACAAAGGTCCGGCTCTTCATGTTTTGAGCGATCTCGCCCTGAACGCCCCTTTGGTTGGTGAACATGTTTTCGATCGCGACGGGAAGCACATCGAGCAGCGAACCGTTGGCGTTTTCCAAGTCAGGCGCCGATTGCGTGCTGTTCAACGAAACGCGAACCGCCATATACCCATACGAAGACAGAGCGAGAAGAACCACCACGACAATCGCAATCAGGAATTTTCTGGCTGCGGATAGCTGCAGTTTCCACCCCGATAATCGCAGTGCAGCAAAGGCTGCCAGGGCCAAACAATATAAGACCGCGCGGCGACCCATGGGAAAGACAGCCAGCAACATGAATGCAGCCAAAACCACAAAGCGGATGCGCCTGCGCCCGCGGGTTTGAAGGATGCCGATGGTGGCCAGCGAAACCGAAATATTGGGGAAACCCTGCACCAAGGTGCCGAAGATGGAAGACCGATAGGTTTCGGCGGTGTAGGCGACGCCAGCAAACCCCAGGTCTCCATGCGCATAGGCCAGCGCAACCAGGGCAGCGACGGCCCACAGGAAGCGCTCCTGTTTCCAGCCCATCGTGATGATATGGCGGTCACGAAGAAGAGGCGGTTCCAGGTAGCCTCCAGCGAGCAGTGCGGCGCAGGAGATCAAGACCAGCAGGATGGCATAGGCGACATACTGCTTGGGAATACCCATGGCCGCCAACCCATCCTCCCCCGACATAGCAAAAGAGAGCATGGTGTTCATGGTTCCGGCGCCATAACCGAAGAGGAGCCCCCCTGCCAGAACCCAGGTCAAACGCACACGAAAGGCGCCGCTGGCAAGCAGATAGAAGATCGTCCCCGCACATGTGGCGGCCACGGCGCTGGCGAAAAAGATCGCGAGCGTGCCCTGAAATCCCATCAGCAGGAAGGCGGTGACGAGGAGCGCGTTGATTAAGACCAGAACAATCACGAGTACACCCTATTCAACAACGAAGTCGCGGCAGCAAGCGAGACGCCGGCGGCGGGCAGGGAGCGTTCATTTCATTTAAGTGTGGCTTCGGCGTAGGTCGCTCCATAGAAGAGACTCTCGGCTACGCCCACGCCACCGGCGGCCACGACGGCCTTGAAGGTATTGGCGGGGACAAAGAGGATGTCGTTGGCGGCCAGGGCGACATCCTGTTGTTTGCCCTGCATCAGCTTCTTGAGGTCGAGATCGATCTCGATGCGTTGATTGTCGGCGCTGGTGCGGATGATTCTGGCTTTGGAGAGGGCGGCGCTGTAGCGCAGACCTCCAGCCATGGCGATGGCGCGCATCACCGTGATGGGAGCATTGGTGGCGGCAGGGAAGGAGGAAACCGTCTTTACCTCGCCCACGACGAAGATGTTTCCCACCTTGGAGACGACCACCGTGTCGCCGGGCAGGAGTGGAATGTTGGCCAGGTTAGCGGCCTTTGGATCTACGCCCAAATCGACCGTAATCGGGTCGGCAACGCCGCGGCGATGAACCGTCACGGTGTGGCTTGCCAAGGGCGTAAACCCTCCACAGGCAGAGATCGCATCCATCAAGCGCAGTTGGCCGAAGGCGGGTACGGGAGACGGCCGCGCGACCTCGCCCAGCACGGTAATCACGCGAGTGGGCGACTCCACCAGCCCGACAATCACTTGCGGGTCGGCGAGAAAGCCGCCATCGAGGAGAGCCTTGCGCAGATAGGCCGAAGCCTGGGCGGGGGTCATCCCCGCCAGTTTCACGGTTCCCAGAAAGGGCAGCGTCACTTCTCCCAGGCCGCCCACTTTCATGCCGCCGACGGCGCCGGCGGTGGTGGTGAGGGACCCGGTAGAGGTGGTGGCGGCGATGGTCAATTCCGGCGCGCCATAGGTAGTAATGGAAATCACATCGCCAGGCACGATGACCGCGTCCACATAGGAGATGTGCATGGCCGCCAGAGGCGCGTCGGCCCCGGTTGCGGGCGTCACCGCGGGCCCCGCGTACTGAGCCTGGGCAGAGAGGCAAGCGGTGGCCAGAAGCGCGGCGGCCAACATATTGCAGCGCCTGGGGCCGAACAACGAATGTGTCATCATCCTCATCGAGCGATCCCTTTCCATAGGCGTCATTTTCTGTAGTCGTAGGAGTAATAGCCGAGATAGCCGTAGTACTCCGGCAGGCTGGCATCGACGCCGTTGAGAACAAACCCGTAGACCTTCAACTCGACGTCGCGGAAGATCTCGGCAGCCCGGTTGAGCATGGCGCGGGTGCAGTATCCCTGGCGGATGACCAGGACCACTCCGTCGGCCTGGGAAGCAACAATCAGCGGATCGGTTACCGACAGCACCGGCGGGGAATCGAAGAGAACATATTCGTAGCGCTCGCGCAGTTGCTGAACCAATTGCTTCATTTGTTCGGATGCCAGCAGATCGGCGGGCAGAGGCGGCGAGAAGCCGGAGGGGATCAGATCCAGCGTGGGCAGGGATTTGTGGGTCTGGATGATCCCTTCCAATGTTTCGTTGCCGGTAAGGTACTCGGACAATCCCTTTTTGGCGGTCAGGCCGAGGCGCCAGTAAACGCTGGGCCGGCGCATATCGGTATCCACCAGGATGACCCTTTTTCCGCCCTGGGCGAGGGCCGCAGCGAGATTGGTGGCGATGGTGGATTTACCCTCGCTGGGCTGGCAACTGGTGATGGCGATGACCCGCGACTGGCGGGCGGCGCTGGAGAGTTGAATGGATGTGCGAAAGACGCGCAAGGATTCGGCGAAGGAGGAACGAGGGTCCCACAGCATCTCCGGCCCCACCGGCGAGTCGTTCACCTCCTGTTTGTTTTTCCAGTTGGTTTGGGGAACGATGGCCAAACCGGGCAATCCGAGAAGATCCTGAATATGCTTGGAGTCTCGCACCCTGGTATCCATTCTCTCCAGCACAATAGCCGCCACCAGGCCGGCAAAAAAGCCTGCCAGCAAGCCCAGCAGAGCCATGGTCCGCAGGGGCATGCTGGAGGGCCCGGTAGGCAGCGAAGCCAGATCCACTACGCTGATGTCGGCCGATTCCAAACCTGCGTCCACGGCCGCCTGGCGAAGCTGGGCGAGGATGTTCTCATACATCTGCCGGTTCGATTCATAATCCTGGGTCATCAATTCGTATTGAACGAGATCGTCGCGCTGGCCATACAGTTCCTGCACCCTGGTATCGAGCATCTTCTTGGCTTGGATCTCGGCGGCGACAGCCACACTGACGGCATCCTTGGCCTGCAAGACAGTACGCTGCGCCTGACTGGCGATCTCCGCGTCAATGGCCTGCAGGTGGGCGGTGAGTTGCTTGACCTGGGGATAATTTGGGCCATAGACGGGCCGCAATCTAGCCAGTTCGGCTTCATCGGCGGCACGCTGCGCGCGCAGTCCAGTCAGCAACCCCTGGACTCCTTCCGAACCCAAAGGCGTGTTGGTGTCGAGAATCTGGTCGGGCGGCAGCGACTGGAGAATCCGATAGCGCGCCTCGACCAGGACGCGCTGTTCGGCGGCATCGGTAGCGGCCTTCTCCAGATTGGTAATCTCCTGCACCAGCACGCTGTGGTTGGGATCGAGGGCCGAAATGCCCAGCTTCTTCTGCAAGTCCACCATCTTGTCTTGGGAAACCTGCACCACCCTGCGCAGGTCGTCAATCTGTCCCGTCAGCCAGTTGGAGACCTGCTGCTTGTTGCCGAAGTGAACCACGAAGTTGTTCTTGATGAACTCGCTCTGCAGGGCGTTGACAATATCCGCGGCCAGTTGCGGGGAAGAGCCGACATAGGAGATGGTAATCATCTGGGTGCGCGGCACGCGTGTCACCGTCAGATGACTGCGCAGCAAGCGCACCAATTTAACGCGCACAAAGGAATCGTTCAGGTCTCCATGCAGCAGTTCAACCGCCACCCCACCGCGGATGGGATTGACCGCCTTGTTCTTGCCTTCGAGAAAGTCCGGATTATCCTGCAGTTTCAGCGTGCGCACCACCGTCATGAGCAAGGTATCGCTCATCAGGATGCGGGTGTCGCTCTCCATGATTTCATCGAGCGAATTAGGGCCTCCCAGGGCCGAAGACAACGACGACTTCAGATCCGATGCCGCGCCGGGCTGAATCTCCAACTCACCCGACGCCGTATATTGCTTGCCGCGCACCAAGCCATACCCCGCGGCCAGCAACGCCATGCCCAAAGAAATACCCGCCAGCAGCGCGCGGCGCTTGCGCATCACCAGCCAGATATCGGCAAGAACCAACTCTTGCCTTGCCGGAGCTAAAGAGACATTGGTGGAACGTTTCGATGGCTGCAATCGGATCTCTCCATCATTCGAATCAAGCCAAGCCTCTCCCAGCACAGATTCGCGATGCGAAGCTGCAGAAGCGCAACCGTGAAGGGTGACTTGCTGCTTACTCTGATGCCCGGTTGCAGCAGGGAGATGCCTCGGGCGCTCAGCGCGCCGCGACGCCAGACCGGTGCAACCATCGCCATTGAAAAGGCCTGGCTTCGCTTCGGCTTGGCGGGAATCCGGCCGAGGGGCGGGGATGTTCATCCGCATCGGAATCCGTTGGAGTGCGCCGGTATGCGCGCCACAAAACAGCCGGGCCGCGAACTGAATGTTCGCGGCCCGGCGTATGTGCAATTGCGGCAAATTGAAATCAGTACTTGACGATGGCGGTGAAGGAGTCGGGCTTGAGGCTGGCTCCGCCCACCAGGGCGCCGTCGATTTCTTCTTCGCCAATCAATGCGGTAGCGTTGTCGGGCTTGACGCTGCCGCCATAGAGGATGCGGATGTTGGCGGCCACCGCAGCACCGAGCAGCTTGGCCACTTCGGCGCGGATGATCTTGTGCGCGTCGACGGCCATCTCGGGGGTGGCGGTCTTGCCGGTGCCGATGGCCCAGACCGGCTCATAGGCAATCACGATGGGCGCAGCGGCTTCAGCGGTGATGCCGGCCAGGGCGCCGGCGATCTGGGTGGTGAGCACCTGGGCGGTTTTGCCGCTTTCGCGCTCGGCCAGCACTTCTCCGACGCAAACCACGGGAACGATGCCGTGCTTGAGGGCGGCGTGCAGCTTCTTGTTGACGATCTCGTCGGTTTCGGCAAAATACTGGCGGCGCTCGGAGTGGCCGATGAGGGTGTGGGTTCCGCCCACGGCCTTGAGCTGGCCGATGGAGGTCTCGCCGGTGTAGGCGCCTTCCTCGGCAAAGTGGATGTTCTGCGCGCCGACGGCGACGTTCGATCCCTTGGCGGCGGCAATCACCGTCGGCAGCAGGACGGGCGAGGGAAAGAGGGCGATCTCGTCGCGGTCGTGACCGGCAACGAGGGGCAAGAAGGCGGCGACGAACGCCTGCGCTTCGGCGGGCGTTTTGAACATCTTCCAATTGGCGGCAATCAGGGCTTTACGAGACATTTTTTCGAGACTCCTCGAAGGCGATTTTAGCCGATCCACCTCAGATGCAGGGGTGACGGAGGGCACAGGGAGGGAGATAGGCAGACCTTCTGGGCGGTAACCCGTCTATAATCTGGGAGCCTGTATTCCATCTTGTTGCCTTGCGGTTTTACAAAAGGAGCACGACTGAAATGATCGGCAAGACACGCGCGAAAACCTTGCGGAGACACTGGATTCTAAGTATTTTTATTGCAACAGCCTGCAGCGGAGCGATGGGCCAGCACACAGGTGCTGCTCCTGCCGCCGCTCCCCCGCCTGCATCCACTCCCCATGGTTCTGCGCCCGCTCTGGGGGCTCCGAACACGCTCACTGTCGGAGAAAACGCTTCGATCCTGCTGCAAACGCAGGAGGCGATCAGCAGCCAACACTCCAAGGGTGGAACCCCGGTCCAGTTTCTGGTTGCGGAAGATGTGATGGTCGACGGCAGGCTGGCGATTCCACGTGGTGCTGCGGTTCGTGGATTTGTAGTTGAAGCCAAAAAAACCGGGGTTCTCGCCGGAGAGCCGGAACTCTCGCTCGATTTGATCTCACTGGAGATGGGTGGGGTGAGCTACCCCATCAGCGTCTATACCTACCGGGTGAAAGGCGGCAGCAAAACGCCGCAATCGAAGAAGGTTGTCGCCACCGGCATGGAGGCTGGGGCGGTGACCGGGGCAGTGACCGCCGCTACCCGAGCCCAGCGGGGGAATACAAATCCCTCGGATATGGCCGTCCGCACCCTGGCCGGATCCGCTGCCGGAGCGGGCGTGGGAGCGGTGGTTGCCGTTGCAATACCGGGTCCGGAGCTGCGCATTCCTGCCGAGTCGCAATTGGAGTTTCAATTGGCCTCTTCGTTGACGGTGACGCCCGTCGGGCAGGCAGAGGCCGCCCGGCTGGCAGAAGGGCTCAGGCACGGTGGAGCAACCCTCTACCAGCGCAGCGATTCGCACTGATCGACCACTCGGTGCATCTGCCTATGTGCTTTTGCTTTCACCGCGAACAGAGAATTTGGGCGCCAAATGGCCAGTGCCGATTTGCGTAGTAGACAGTTTTTGTCTACGATGCAGTCATGATGCCCTGCTCCTGTTGTCGCTGCCTCCGTTCCCCTCGCGCGCACAGGTAGACCTGGGTTCAAGACCCGATCGAACGCAAAAGGTTCACCGAAGCCCGCGATGCAGCTTAGGCTGCCGCGGGTTTTTTATCGCCCCCAACGATGTTCACAAAGAGGAAAAATGACTCCTGCCGATCCCCTCCCCCTCGACCCGGTTCCCGCTGCGACTGTTCAGCCCCCCGCCAAAGAGACCGGCGCACAGCGCGCCGAGCGACTCAAGCGCGAGAAGAATCCCTGGGCGGCCTTCGACGACGTCTTGGGCTTTGCCCGCGAGGGCCGCTCGAGCGTTACGCCGGAGTGGGCGTCTACGTATTTCAAGTGGTGGGGCATCTACACCCAGGGCGACGGCGTGGGCGCGACCGGCGGCAAGGGCGGCGAGGGGGTGGTCAGCGACTACTTCATGATGCGCATTGGCATTCCCAACGGCGTTTTGACCGCCGTGCAGTTGCGCACCATCGGCGATCTCTGCCGCAAGCACGCCCGCAATCTGGCCGACATCACGGTACGCCAGTGCATTCAGTTCCATTGGCTGACCATCGAGTCGCTGCCCGAGGTGATCGAGACGCTGAAGGCCGTGGGACTGTCGCCCATCGGCGCCTGCGGCGACGTGGTGCGCAACGTGACCGGCTGCCCGCTGGCCGGCGTGGCCCACGACGAGCTGATCGACGCCTCGCCCATCGCCCAGGAGATCTCCAAGCTGCTCAGCGGCAACAACGACCTCTTCAATTTGCCGCGCAAGATCAAAATCTGCGTGAGCGGTTGCCCTTCCTGGTGCTCGCACCCGGAGATCAACGATGTGGCGCTGACCGCCGTCGAGCACGACGGGCAGGTGGGCTTCTCGCTGCGCGTGGGCGGTGGATTGAGCAAGGAGCCGCATCTGGCCGTGCGCCTGAATGCCTTTGTGCTGCCCCATCAAGCGGCGCGCGTGGCCCAGGCCGTTGCCGAGCTCTTCCGCGATCAGCCGGAGTTGCGCGAAAACCGCGCCCGCGCCCGCATGAAGTACCTCTTTCTCAAGGAAGGCTGGACGGCGGAGCGCTTTTTGGCGGAGTTGCAGGCGCGGCTCGACTTCCAGCTTCTGCCCGGCGTGCCGGAGATCGTTCCCGACGACGTCTATCGCGACCACACCGGCATTCATCCCCAGCGTCAGCCGGGGTTGAGCACGGTGGGCGCGACGGTGCTGCGGGGACGGCTGAGCGGCGAGCAGTTGCAGGCCGCGGCTGGCCTGGCCGAGCGTTTCGGCTCTGGGGCGCTGCGCACGACGATTAGCCAGAATCTGCTTTTTTTGGACATCCCCACCGAAAAGACCTTGGATTTGGCCACCAAGCTGGGCCAGATCGGGCTGCGCGTCGAGGGTTCGCCCTTTTGGCGCGGCGCGGTCAGTTGCACCGGCACGGAGTTCTGCAAGCTGGCCATTACCGAGACCAAGGGCTTTACCCGCTGGCTGGTGGACGAGTTGGAAGAGCGGCTGCCGGAGTTCGATCAGGATTTGCGCATCAACGTCACCGGCTGCCCCAACAGTTGCGGCCAGCACTGGATCGCCGACATTGGCATCGAGGGCAAAAAGATCAAGCATGAGGGCCAACTAACCGATGCCTACTATTTCTGCCTGGGCGGCGCGGTAGGCAAACATGCTGCCGTGGCCCGTCCGGTGGGCTTCCGCTGCCCCGCCCCGCTGGTGCCGGAGGCCATCGAGCGGCTGCTGCGCCAGTACCTGGAAAGCCGTCAAAAGGAAGAGAATCTGCGCGCTTGGTTCAGCCGCCACCAGAACGAGGAGCTGCGCGCCTTTCTGGCCGGCGAAGAACTGGCCGCCGTAGAGCGCGACCAGCCCAGCGGTCCCGTTCCCCATGGCGTGAGCGAGTAAGGGACTCGGCGAGGGACTACACTAGGAAACGACGATGAGCCTTCTGCCGATCTTTCTAAAACTTGCCGGCCGGCGTTGCCTGGTTGTGGGCGCGGGCGAGGTGGCGCGGGAGAAGATCGCCCACCTGCTCAAGACCGAACTGAATCTGACCGTGGTTGCTCCCGAGGCGCACCTGGAGGTGCAGCAGTGGGCGGCCGCCGGGCTGCTCGAATGGCTCGAACGCCCCTTTGAGGCCGGCGATCTGGAGGGCAGATTCCTGACCATCGCCGCCACCAATGCCCCGGAGATCAACGCCGCGGTCTATCGCGGTTGCGTCGAGCGCGGGATTCTGGCCAACAGCGTAGACGACATTCCTCATTGCGATTTTTTCTTCGGCTCGGTGGTTAGCCGGGAGGCGCTGCAGATCGCCATCTCGACCAGCGGCGAGAGCCCCGCCCTGGCCCAGCAATTGCGCCATGAGATCGACGCGCAATTGCCGGCCGACCTGGGCGACTGGCTGGCCAACCTGGGCCAGTTGCGCCGCCAGGTACTGGAGACGCATCCGCGCAGCGTGGAGCGCCGACTGCTGCTGCACCGGCTGGCGCAGCGACATATCTGCGATTCCCCCAACTGCCCTTCGCGCCAGTTGGCGCAGTCGCAAATCGCCGAAGAACCGGCGGAGGAGTACGGTGAGCTTTCCGCTTCGGTGCTTCCCGTGCGCGAGGCGAATCCCCCGGCCGAGACGGTCTACCTGGTGGGCGCCGGGCCGGGCGATCCCGAACTGCTGACGGTAAAGGCAGTGCGCCTGATCCAGACCGCGGACGTGATTCTGCACGACGGCCTGGTTCCACAGACGATTCTGGATCTGGCATCGCCCTCGGCGGAGATCGTTAACGTGGGCAAGCGCTGCGGCGAAAAAATGATTGCCCAGGAGGAGATCGACGCTCTGATGATCGATCACGCTCGCGCCGGGCGCTCTCTGGTACGGCTCAAGGGCGGCGACCCCACGCTCTTCGGCCGGGCAGCGGAGGAACTGGCCGCACTGGCCGCAGCCGGGGTTCCGGTGGAGATCGTCCCCGGCGTCACCGCCGCCAGCGCCGCGGCCGCCGCTTTGGGCTGCTCTTTGACCGAACGCGGCGGCGCCAGCGGCGTGGTCTTCACCACCGGGCATCGCGCCCCACAGGCGAAGGTTTTGCCTGCGGAGAAAGCCTTGGCTACCCGCGTGGTCTACATGCCGGGGCGCGATCTGGCTCCGCTGGCCGAGGAATGGCTGCGCGAAGGCCTACCGCCGGATCTTCCCTGCGCCCTGGTCTCGCGCGCGGCGCTACCCGGTCAAGAGATTGAACGCACCACACTGGACGCGCTGGCCGCTGCCCGCCCCATGCTCGCACCCAGCCTGCTGATCGCCGGATGGGCGGTCGGGCGGCTGATGGGTCAAGGGGATTAAGGCTGCTCGACCGCTCTTGCGCGGTGAGACACTGCTTGATTCCATCTAAGCGCTGCCCTCTCTCTCCCTAGTTGCCTGTGGTGAAAGTTCAATGCGCCTAAAAACATCCCTCAGGGCTGAAGATCCCGTTGATTCTGCGGCGCTTACGGTACGACTAAGAGCTTATCCGTAAATAGTGTTCAACTTGATTCCCGATCGTATTTTGTGGTCATGGGGAGGAACTTGCTGAGCGAAGATTTTCTCCAGTATGCCTCAGATCAAATCTTGGACTGTTT
>Ga0181520_10000759_pt1 | contig 69548 bp, 43 predicted proteins | sample PEATcosm2014_Bin_29_FD_132451 | JGI IMG/M metagenome (GOLD analysis project Ga0181520, IMG submission 132451) | Peatland microbial communities from MTU Mesocosm Facility, Houghton, MI, USA - PEATcosm2014_Bin02_30_metaG | ecosystem: Environmental > Terrestrial > Soil > Wetlands > Peat | place... | reverse complement strand
GGCAGCCGGCCGATTACTGGAAAGGCGCGATCTACTACGGCATCCACTATGAAGGCTGGTGCGGGCAGACCGGCATCATCGAAAGCTCGCAGCCGGGCGCGATCCGCGTCGGCCACCTCACCAACACCTGGTGGTTCTGCGGAGCTGAAGGCTACCAGCCCGAGGAAGGACGGGGCATGATCGTCGGCCATATGAATGCCTTGGACCAGCCGGGCGAGTGGCATTGGCAGCAGAACACGCTCTATTTCATCCCGCCAACCGGAACCATGCCGGATGGCGTGGAGGCCAAACACCGGCAACTGGCCTTCGACCTCAGCGGGCGCGAACACATTCACATCGAGGGGCTTACGGTCCACGCGGCCTCGATGCGCCTGGAGGATTCGGCATGGTGCGTCGTGGACCGCTGCCGGCTATCGTACATCTCGCACTTCACCCTTCAGTACGCGATAGGGCAGGTTGCCCCGGGGCGCGACACCATCAAGTCGGGCGAGACGGGGATCTTTGTCGGCGGCCACGACAACATGTTTCTCAACTCCAGCATCCATTGCAGCGCCGGAGCCGGGCTCCATCTGCGCGGCTATCATCACACGATCCACAATTGCCTGATCGACGAGGTGAGCTACACGGCCCATTACCTCAATGCGATCACCGACGCGGTGAGCGACTTTACGGATTACGAGCATTTCCGCGTCGGCGGCCACGAGATCACCTTCAACACGATGCGCAACGCCGGGCGGCACTTTTTCAACTTCTACGGGAACGGCACGAGCCAAGTGTCGCGCACGCGGGGACCGATGGACTACGCCGCCACCCTGTTTGCCCACAACCACCTTTACAACGGCATGCTCCAGACCAAGGACGCCGGATTGCTCACGGGCTATTTCGGCAGCGGCGGAACATTGAACGGGCAGAGTTCGCAGGTTGCCTATAACGTGCTGCACGATACTTACGACATCTTCGGCATGCGGATCGGCTTTTTGGGACTCATCTATCTCGATGAGGGCACCTGCGACGTGGACCTCCACGACAATCTGCTGTGGGCCGCCCCCGGCTCGCTCCAACGCGGGCTGTGGTTCAACACCTGTTGCGTGAACGTGCGCGATCACGACAACGTCTTCCACCGCGAGTTCGCGCGCAACAGCGGCAATCTCCGCGACGAAGACTTTCCCCAGGGACGCCCCTTCCGCTTCGGCCACGACTTCGACTGCCCGCCGTCGCTGCCGCCGTGGCCGCAGGTGACCACGTGCCGACTCAAGAGGGCAGAAGGCAAGGACAGCCTCCAGGACGGCGACTGGTGCCGCTACGAACCGGTCGACTGGGGCGCGGGCTGGCGTACTGCCGTGTTGCGGCTGGCCAGCTCGGCCAAGGAGATGAACACCGACACGTCGGCCCGAGCGGCCCCGCGGCATCGCAAGGTAACCGATCCGCTGGTGCTGGAGATGGAGCACAACGACGGGACCGCGGAGGGCGTACACAAACAGTGGACGTTCCTTTATGACCTCGGCGACAAGGCCTGGGTCCGGTTCAACCGGGTCCCGCTGGGACAGGGCTACCGGCGTTTTCGGGCGGTGTACGGCAACAACGCCACGGCTCCGTGGCGACTGGAGGTCCGGCTCGATAGCGTGAACGGGCCGCTGGTGGGCCAAGTGACGCTGGGGCAAACCGACCGCGTGCGGGGGCCGTTAGTACAGATCTTCGGCGAGGCGGTGGCGGAGCTTTCCGCGGCGGCCACCGGCACGCACGACGTGTTCCTCGTCCTCCGCGCGGAAAAGGGCAAGCCGACGGTCAATTTCGAATATCTCCGCTTCGAGCAGTCGCGCGGCGTCATTCCGTTGGCAAAGAACGAGGTCCAACTGGAGGTCCGCGTGGGTCGGGGGGACGGCCCGAAGATCGGCGTGTTCTATCCCCGTTACACCGGCGAGCGGCTGGGCGAGTTCGTCGCCCCGCTGGAGCCGGCCGCAGGCAACCAGCCGTTATTCCTGGTCGCGCGGTCGGCACTGGGAAAACCGATCGGCACGATCGTCGGGCTGGATCTGGAAAAGGCGGCTGCGGCACGCGACGCGGGCGGCCTCGGCCAAGCGCCCCGGTCGGACGGTCACGGGGGCATCATCCTGCCGCCGCCGACCAATCCGCCTCGCGCCCGGCCGGCCGATCATTACCAGCAGGAGCTCGCGGCGCGGCGGGGCCCGCGGCCAATCTTCGCCGCGGCCCGGTTGAAGTCACCGCCGGTGCTCGATGGCAAGGTCGACGAGTGGCCGGGCGCCGGTCGGGTCATGTCGCTCGCCGAGGCCTGCGATGGCTCTCCCGCCTCCTGCCCGGCGAGCACCGCGTGGGTCGGCTATGACGAACAGGCGCTGTACATTGCGGCCAGACATCCGGCGAGCGACGCCGCATCGCTCCGCGCCAACCGGCACTTGTGGGACCAGTCGGACGCAGTGGAGATCGCGCTGCACGACACCAACTCGCCCTCCGCGCCGCTCCGCTGTTGGCGCGGCTTCGCTGATGGCGCCGCGCCCGGCGTCGCGGACGCGGTGACGTACCGGACGCAGATCGAGGAGCACGCATGGACTTGCGAGTGGCGCATCCCGTTTTCGGTTTGCGGATTTACTCCTCGCACGGCGCCGCAGTTGCGGTTCAACCTGGCCGTGCGGCATTCGGCCGAGGATGATTGGGCCTGCTGGCGCGGCACGGGCGCGGCGACCAGCAACGTCGCCCTGGCCGGCACGCTCGTCTTCCCCGAGGAATTGGCCGCCACGGTTCGGCCGCCGCAAAAAGGATTGATCGTGTGGCTCGACGCGGCCGACGCGGCAACGATCGAGAAGGATGCGGCCGGAGGCGTCGTCGCCTGGAAGGACAAGAGCGGCAAAACCGGAACGGCCAGGCAGGAAAAGCCACAGCATCGCCCGCACTATGTGGCCGGTGCCCTGAATGGCAAGCCGGCCCTGCGTTTTACGGAAAAAGCGGCCACGCGGTTGGAGCTTCCCGACTTGTCGGAGCAGAAGATGACGACTACGGTGTTTGCCGTGTTCGCCAACCCCGCGGCGGGCGACAAGAACAGCGCCAACCCGCGCATTTTTACCGCCAGCGACGGCCGGCGGTACGATTATCAAGTGGGCATCAGCCTCAATATCCCGGACATGGAGACGGGCGGCCCGCGGCAGATGATGGCCACCTTCGAGGATCGCTGGGCGAAGAGTGTACGGGTCGGCTGTTTCTCGCCCAATGATCAGACCTATTTCACAGGCGACATTGGCGAGATCCTCGTCTACCGGGGGACTCTGACGGCGGAACAAAAGGAGCAGGTCAACGTCTACTTGTTCAGTAAGTGGGCGCTTTATTAATCTCGGCCGGTCGCGGCATCGCGGCCGAACCCACAGGAGGGCTTTTCATGCACCGGCAAGCATCGCGTTTTCTGCTGACCATCCTTCTGGCTTGCGCGGTCTCGCCGGGCACGGCCGCCACGCAGTTGGTGATTCACGTCGAGGACCCTATCCCGCTGGCCGACAATGCGGGCGACACGTGGGTAGCTGCCTGGGCGGCCGACGGCACGGTCTACTCGCCTTCGGACGATACCAAGGGCTTCCATGCGGCCGCCAACTCCAACATCGCCTTCAACAAGATTACCGGCGACGATTTCCGGAAGCTTAGCGGCGTCACGGTCAATCCGATGCGCGACTACGGCCAGGGAGGCCAGAAAGGCCCCGACGGCTGCACGTGGAAGTCGAGCGGCTGTTGCTGCTTGGATGGGACGATCTATTGGGTCGTCGCGCGGCACAAGTACGGCGAAGATTCCGGCGATCCCCGGCGGCGCCAGACGGCTGCCAACGCCAGCATCATCAAGTCGAGCGACTTCGGCAAGACGTGGACCCGCTCGGCCAAGGAGAATTACGACCGGCCGATGTTCCCCGGCCGGCGTTTTGCCGCGCCCTATTTCATCGAGTACGGGCAAGACGGGCGGGCGTCGGTGGACAACGCCGACCACTACGTTTATGCCCTTTCCAACGATGGCTTTTGGGACAACGGCAACAACCTGGTTCTCGGCCGCGTCGCGCGATCGCGAATCGGTGATCTCCGTGCGGGCGACTGGCAATACTACCAGGGCGGCGACGGCCTGCAGGACTCGGCCTGGACGGGCGACATGGCCCGGGCCAAGCTGGTGCTCGATGCGCCCGGCCACCTGGGCATGAACGGCGCCGTCTACGTGCCGGGACTGCGGCGCTATATCATGATCGGCTGGTACTATCCGGCCGGCGGCGGCAAAATGAAGGACGCCTGCCACACGACGAACTGGGATTTTTATGAAGCCCCAAAGCCCTGGGGACCGTGGACGAAGGTTTCGACGCACGTATCCAGTCCGCAAGGCTACTATTCGCCCCAGCTCGCTGCCAAGTTTACCAGCGCGGACGGCCGCCGCCTGTTTGTCATGACCGCGGGCGATTGGAACCAGGCGAACTATTATCGGTTGACCATCGTGCCCTTGCGCGTGGAAGGGAAATGAGTGCCGGCCTCACGGCCTTAGGCAGCGCGGCGCACGGAGACTTGTCCGGCAAGCTCGCGGTCGCCGCGACGAGCCCGATCAAACCCTTGCAAACGGCGGCAAACTCTGTACAATCTGGTAACGGTAAAGCCGTAAACCGCAACGAGTTGGCAATCTGGTCCTGAACCGCCGAAAACGTCCCCCGCCTGCCACGCAAGGGAGTCCACAACCATGTTCCGCACGTCTCGCATGTTACTCGTTATAATCGCGCTGAACATTCCTGCGCTTTGCGGCGCCGAGGAGCCGGCTGCCGCACCATCGAGCGGCACGTCCGGCGGCTGGCCGGCGCTCCAGTGGAAGGAGGCCGCGCCGTCTCCCTTTGCGCGAGTCGAGGCGCCGGCGGCCGTCATCGACGGCAAGCTCTATCTGTTCGGCGGCTTTACCGACACGTTGGACGCCTCGAATCGGGTCGACGTCTATGATCCGGCGAGCGACACTTGGACGCGGAAGCAAGACATGCCGACGCGGCTCACGCATCTCAATCCGGCCGTCGCCGGAAATACCATTTGGTTTGCCGGTGGTTTCAAGGGGAGACATCCTGGAGCCGTGGTCGCTGAAGTGTGGAAATACGACGTTACCTCGGACACCTGGACCGCCGGCCCGCCGCTGCCGGAACCGCGTGCGAGCGGCGGCCTGGCCATAGTCGGACGCGAACTGCATTACTTCGGCGGCTACAAGGCCGATCGCGACACGACGGCCGGCGATCACTGGAGCCTGTCGCTCGACGGCGGGACGGAGTGGCGGCGCGAGGCCGACCTGCCCGACCCCCGCGGCCACGTGAGCGCGGCGGTGCTGGACGGCAAGCTTTACGCCCTGGGCGGCGACCATGGCCACGACCGCACGCAGATTGACGTGAAATCCTGCCACCGGTTCGATCCCGGCACCAAACAGTGGAGTGAGATCGCCAGCCTTCCGGACGGACGCAGCCATTTCGAATCGAGCACCATCGTCTATAAGGGCCGGATCTTGGTCGTGGGCGGGCGGTGCAACAGTTCGCAGCCGCCGCGCGGCGTGATGGGCGACTTGCTGGAGTACGACCCGGAGGCGAACGCCTGGCGCGTCGTCGGCACTATGCCCGAGAAGCTGCTCGCTCCGGATGCGGCGATCATCTCCGGACGCCTCGTGGTCACCTGCGGCGGCCTTTATAACCCGCGGCCGCTGAAGGCCACCACGCGGATTGCGCTACTTCCGGACGGTAAGTGACCAGGCCCAATCCACGGTCGGCAATCGGTCATCACCGGGGCTCCCTTGGGGGCGTTCGAATCGTCCCCGGAAAGTTCTTTTATGGCTTACATCCGATGGTGCGGTATCCCGACAATTCTTCTGGCGGCACTTTCTGCCGCGGCTCACGCCCAGGATGAAAAGCGGACGCTCTTGCCGGCGAAGACCTTGCGGGGCTACGGCACGCTGGCGGCCGTTTCGCACCGCGTCGAGACCAAAGACGGCCCGGCGTCCGTGCTGCGGATCGCCTGCGATTCACCGCAGCACGCCCTCTTGACCCAGGCAAAATATTTGTCGGACGTGAGCCTGCTTCCCGGAACGGACGCGATCACGGTCACTGCCGGTTCGCGCCGCATTGCCGCGCGCCGGGCGCCGGCCGGCGGGGCCATCGCCTGCTACGCCGCCCAGCGCGAGGTGATCATCCTGACCGCACCCAGTCCGAAGGGACTGGCAGACTTGGTCCGGCAGGAGATTCCCGCCACCGCGGCACGCGATTTTCAACCCCGCACGCCGGTGCCTATGTACCTGGATCGCTGGGACAAGCACGGGCTGCTGATTTACTACGGGCCTTGGTGGGGTAATCCGCCGGGCGGCCGCGACTACGACTATGCCGGCGATATCCGCTTCTGCCGGGACAACAATGCGGGGTTGATTATTTGGCACTCGGCGCTCGGCGATGACACGGGCGAGGGAATGGGCCATGACAACTGGTGGAGTTGGATTCGGGCGGGATGCAAATCGCTGGGCGTCCCGCTGCACGTGAACCTCGGCTTCGAGTCGCCCATGCTTTGGCTGGCCAACCGCTATCGGACGGAAACGATGCTCAAGGCCCCGCAGTTCGTCGGCGGCTTTTATGGCGTGGCCCATGATTCCTGCGGCGTCGGCGCGATCGCCTGGGAGTCGGAGACGGCGAAGGGGGTGATGCTCGGCGTGCTGCAGGAGACCGTTCGCCGCGTCGGCAAAGACCCGAATATCGTCGGCTGGATGGAACCGCACCAGGAAACCTCCGACGTGCCGCAGGGGCTGATGCTCCACTCCGGCCCCGTGGCCGATCAGTCGCTCCAGCGGTATCTGCGGGAACGCTTCGGCAGTCTGCAAAAGGTGAGCAATCGCTGGTACGGCGACTCGAACCACTTCCAATCGTGGGAGCAAATCAAGGCGCCGGAAGTGGCGGAGTTCGTCGGCTACGGTCCCGCAGCGATCGACCTCCGCGGCGTGTGGCGCGTCAAGTATGTGCCGGCGCCCGACGGTCATGCGTACACGCGCGAGGAAGCCCGCCGGCTTGGAAATGCGATCATCCCGACGGCTCCCGTGCCGCCGGAGTGGCACCAGCCGGGTTTCGACGATAGCGGCTGGGACGAACTGCTCGCGCCGGGCAACGATCGCGAGATCGAGATGACGTGGAGCCCCATGGTCTATCGGCGCACCGTGAACATCCCGGCCCGGTGGCGGGCGGCCCATCCGAAGGTGTGGCTCTATCTGTGGGTCGTTTTCGGCCGCGACTTCGATCGGCATCTGGTGTACGTCAACGGCCAGGCCATCGAGCCCGATCCGAATCTTCGCATGGCGTTCGACGTGTCGGCCGCCTTGAAATCGGGGAAGAACAGCATCGTCTTGCAACCGCATCGGGGCATCATTTGCTATCGGACCTATCTCTCGCCGGAGCCGCCCGCCCAGTACCCGAACCTCGGCAAGCACAAGAACGCCCGCTGGGTCGATTTCCGCGAGTGGCTGATGTGGTCGCGGGTCCGGCAGATCGGCCGGGGCGTGCAGATGATCCGCCAGGCCGATCCCGACCGGCCTATCAATCTGGCGGCCCCCGACACCAACGCCGGCCCGATCAAGCAAATGGCGGACAAGTACGGCGGCCACTTTCATAACACGGGTTACGCGGCCGGGTTCTGGGCGGAATATCATCCGCTCCTGATGCGCGGCTCGGGCCTGCCCTCAACCGCCGAGCCCGGCAACGGCGCGCCCAACGTCGCCGATTTCCACGCCTTTTGGGGACGCTGGCTCTCCGAGGGGCTCAACGGCGTCCATTACTTCCAGCATCTCGGCGAGATCCTCTGGAACCCGGACATCCTGAAAGACTTCCAGGCCAAGCGCACGATGTACGAGATGATCGGCAAGTACCACGTGCCCAGCGCCAGGGTGGCCGTGCTCTTTAGCACCCGCAACGATGAGATTACCGGTTGGCCGTGGCGTCAGGACCCCAAGCAGTTCGAGCCGGGCGGCTATTGGCGCGCGAACCCCGCGGCGAGCCTGCTGAACGCCTTCCCGCGCGACGGCGTCAGCGAGGAAGACTTCGCCACGGAGAACGTCAACAAGTACCGGGTCATCATCGACTCCAATACCTCGATCATCCATGAGGAGCTGCTGGGGAACATCGAAAAATGGGTCCGCCGTGGCGGCGTGTTTTTGACCTGGGGCCAGACCGGCCGGCACACGGAGACGGAATTCGATACCTGGCCGATCCGCCGGATTTCGGGCTACGACGTGGTGGGGATTGCCGGCTGGGGCGCGGGCAAGTCGTTCCAGCTTGCCCCGCACCAAACCGTGTACACCGACGACACCTGGGCCAAACCGACGCGGTCGCAGGGCCTGCAATTCAAAAAGGCGGCCGCCGGTTGCCGCGACATCCTCCTCTGGTCCGACGGCACGGTGGCCGCCGGAATGCGCCCGCTGGGGGCCGGCTGGGTCGTCAGCCTCGGTGCCGGGGTCGGCGGCCCCGCGGTCGAATCGCTGCTGGCCCCCATCCTGGAACATTTCGGCGTCCGTGACCGCGTGCCCGTGCGGGCCACCAGTCCGCGCCTCTATACCCGGCATTACATCAGCAACAGCGGCCTGCACGACGTGTGGGTCATGTACAACGAGTCGGGTAGCCCGGTCACCACCGACCTGCTGTTCCGGCCGGGTTACCATCCCGGGGCGCTCAGCGACGTCGTCAGCGGCCAATCGTTCCCGATCATTCGCGATCTGGCCGGCGACCGGCTCCGCAACATCACACTCAAACATCTCGAAACCCGGATGTGGATTTCGCCGCGGCCGGACGTCGCGGCGTCGCCGCTCGAATGGCTGGGCGTCCAACGCGACTGGTGGCACGGGACCGTCAAGCCCGACCTTGGGCCGCTGCCCACGCCGGCCCAGGATCGACGCTTCTCCATCGATTTGACCGAGGGCTGGCACTTTAAGCCCGCCGACGACCTGACCGACGCCGAACGGGTGGCCCTGACGCAGCCCGGGGTCGATGATTCAAACTGGGAGCGGCGCGGGTTCGGCATCTGGAGCGTCTCGGAGCACCGCACGGTGAAGTGTGCCGTGATGCGCCACGCGTTCACCGTGCCGGCGCAGTGGACCAAGGGCTACGTGGGATTGTGCGTGGCCCAGCACACCGGCGTGTTCGTCGAAGGGGGCCGCATTTCCGTGGATGGCCGGCCCGTCAGGCCCACCCAGGGTCAGCAATTTTTCCGCGACGGCATCTACTTGGATCCGGCCAACGGCCTGCTGAAACCGGGCACGTCTCACGTGCTCGCGGTCGAGATCAAGTCGAGCCGCTCGCTGGCAGGTCCGCAGGGCAATGCCTGGCTGTACTACAGTCCAGACCCGCAGGAGCGCGAGGACCTCTCCGGCACCTGGCAGCGCTATACCGATCCGCTTCATGCAGCCGGCTCTGTCCAGCTTCCGGGGCCGTTCCAAGGCCAGTACGCCAGCCGTCGGGTGACGATCGATCGCCGCCATGCCCGGCAGAACGTGATGATTTACGTCAATGGCCCGGCGGTTCGCGGAGTGATCCTAAACGGCAAGCTCATTCTTCACAGTTCGCGAGTCGCCAATTCCATCTTCTCGATCAACATCACGCCATACGTCGATTTCGGCCGGGACAACTTGATTGAATTGGCCGTGGCGGCTGATCCGCGACCCCATCCGATCGACGTGGTGGAAATTCGGTATTACGACAAGGACGTCTATCCCTGAATGGAGGGCGGACCTTCGCCTACCGTCTCTTGGCCGATACTTCGGCGGTTTGCCCCCGATAGACCCGATTTCTTGGATTCTTCCGGGCAGCCCGAACCAAATTATTGACACATCCGCTGCTTTTGGGCATAATCAAAGAGTCCATGCCCCCTTGACGGGCATTCCGCGCGTCCAAGACAGAGGTAGCGTCCGAACCCCGACTTCTCGCCCATGCTGAGGCGACGGCACCCCCTTACGATGATGACTTGGCTTTCCCTGATGCCTGGAGGTGCGTTCTTCACCGGCTCGCAGCGACGAGCCGACTCTTCCTGATGACCTCGTGGGAAACCGTGGCTCATTCGCCCGGAAAGGCGCATATAACAGGTAAGCATCAACTGGAATCAACAGCCCTTCGTGCGGAGATGAACGATGAACGGCAGAATGGTGGTGCGGGGTCTCGCGGCGGGTCTGGTAACGGCGTTAGCCGGCGTGGCCTCCGCAACGACCACCGACTATCAATGGGTCAATACGATCAGCAGCTATGGCGGGCTGAACTTCTCGGGCGCCGAATCCGTCACGGTTGACACATCGGGCAACATTTGGGCGGATGACCAGTTTAACAGCCGACTCGTCAAGTTCGACAGCAATGGGAATTACGTGAACTCTTTCTCGCCCCCCACGTCGGGGATGGTCGGCAACGACGGTCTCCACGCCGACGGGGCCGACAACATCTGGGTCGCCTTCTATGCGGGCTCCAACACGGGCGTCGCCGAGTACGATGGCAACGGCGCGGTCGTCACCCATTTCAACGCGCGGAGTTATCCGGGGGGCACTCTGTTCGCTCCCTGCGACGTGGCGGCCGACTCCTTGGGAAACGTCTGGGTCGCCGATGGTGGCCCCGGTCACGTGGAGAAGTTCAACAGCACCACCGGCGCGCTTCTGGCCACGTACTCAACCACCAACGGCGCCGGCTTCTCTGCATCGGGCCTGGTGATCGACGGGTCGAACAACGTCTGGATCACGAGCCTAGGCGGACCGATCATCGAGCTCAAGAATGACGGCACCTTCATCCAGCAGTTCGGCAGCCGAGGCAGCGGGCCCGGACAAATGAGCGACGCTGAAGGCATGGCCTTTGATCCGGCGGGCAACCTTTGGGTGGCCGATGTCGATAACAACCGCGTCGAGGAGTTTAGCGCTAGCGGCGTGTATCTCGGCCAGGTTGGCAGCGCGGGCAGCGGCCCGGGACAGTTCCAGTGGCCCGAGGGGTTAGCCTTCGACGCGGCGGGCAACCTGTGGGTCGCCGATACGGCCAACAATCGGCTCCAGGAGTTTTCGCCCGTCCCCGAACCCTCCACCCTCCTCCTCCTCAGCATCGGTGCCATCAGCCTGCTCTTCTACGCATGGCGACGAGCCGACTCTTCCTGATGACCTCGTGGGAAACCGTGGCTCATTCGCCTGGGAAGGCGCATATAACAGGTAAGCATCAACTGGAATCAAAAGCCTTTCGTGCGGAGGTGAACGATGAACGGCGAAATAGTGTTGCGGGGTCTGGCGGCGGGTCTTGCGGGTCTGGTAACGGCGTTAGCCGGCGTGGCTTCCGCAACGACCACCAATTACCAATGGGTACAGAATATTTCTACGGCTAGTGACGTTTCCGGCGTGGCGGTGGATTCGTCGGGGAATGTTTGGGCGGCTGAAGGCGGCGCATACCCCATTCAGGAGTTCAGTTCCAGCGGCACGGTGCTTAACCAGTTCGGTCTCTCTTCTTATACTAATGGGGCCACGGCCGTGGCTTTCGACTCGTCAGGGAACGTGTGGGCTTGCAGTATATTAAACGCTCTCGTGGAGTTCAGCCGCAACGGCACGGTGCTGCAACATTTCTCTAATCTCCCCTCCCTTTCTGGGCCCACCGACATGGTCATAGACTCGTCGGGGAACCTGTTGGTCACTCAGAACGAGGGGGCTCTCCAGAAGTTTAGCAGCAGCGGCACGTATCTCGGAACCATTGGCGGCCCCGGCAGCGGCACCGGGCAACTGACCTCGCCGTGGGGCGTGACGTTAGACCCGTCGGGGAACATCTGGGTCTCCAGCTCCGATAACAACCGCATTGTGGAGTTCAACAGCAGCGGCAGTTTTCTTCAACAGTTCGGCGGCAGCATGGGCACCGGAAACGGGCAAATGTGGGGCCCCGGCGGTTTGGCGATCGATTCGTCGGGGAACGTGTGGGTCTCCGATTCCGGCAATAACCGCATCGAGGGGTTCAGCAGCACCGGCGCGTACCTCACCCAGTTCGGCGCACTAGGTACCGGAAATGGGCAGTTTAACAATCCGAGCGGTTTGGCGATGGACCCGTCGGGGAACATCTGGGTCGCCGACATGTTTAACAGCCGCATCGAGGAGTTCTCGCCTGTCCCCAAACCGTCCACCATCGTCCTTCTCGGCATCGGTGCCGCAACCCTGCTTGCCTACGCTTGGCGGCGGGCGAAGGCATCGTGAAGGCGCTGGGTAGTGCGACCGCCGCCGGCCAGGACTGGCGGGACGACGGCCCCACACTTCCCGCTGCGTGTCCTTTCACGGCGCCATCACCAGCCGTTTCGTATCCTTTGCCCACCCCTCGACGGCGCGGCGGCTAAACATGGTATTCTCATAATAGCCGGTCTTCGGTGCATTCCCGTTATTGCATCGGATACCACCGCTTCCGGTGCCGCGGAGCGGCAAGACGCGAGTAGCCGGGGGTGGAGCGCAGCGCAACCCCCGGAACAGAAAAACGTGCGGCCCATGCCGCGTAGCAGCATCACAATCGCCCGATGGGCGCGTTCGTGGCGCCGCTACGCGGCTCTTGTTGGTTTCTGCTCGCGACCGGGGGGTTTGCTGCGCTCCACCCCCGGCTATTCGACTTACGCCGCTCCGCGGCGGTTTGTCGGACGATTCGCACCACCCCCGCCCGTCCATTGATACGCAGAAACAGGAATGCACCCGCCGGTCGTGTTCATAGCTTGCAGCAAAGCCGACTGCTACAATAACCGTTTAGACAACTGCCACTTCACCCCCCTCCCACCTGCCATGAGTGCCCTCCCCATAACCTTCCAGCGCCTCGTTCTTGTCTCCACTGCCTTTGCCCTGTGGCTCGTAGCCGGAGAGGCCGGAGCCATGGGTTTGCAGGAGATTCCCTTGCCGCCGATTGCCCCGGCGCCCCGGGCCATCACCATCGACGGAAAGCTCGAAGAATGGAGGGCGGTGAGCGGCTACAACTACAATCCGTTCAGCCAGGTTTCGAGCTCCGCTGGCGATCCGGCCATGGAGTCCCTGTTGAGCAATCCGCTTTCGGCCAACGTGAAGCTGTGCTACGACGCCAACGCGCTGTTTCTGGCAATCGATTGGAAGGACCGCAACGCCGGCCGCAATAAATGCAGGCCGGGGCGAACCTGGTTCGAGACAGGCGAGGGATTCGAACTGCACTTGTTGACCGACCGCGTGTTGCACCTGGCGTGTTGGCCGTCGGCGGACGGGAAGAAAGTTCTTGTGATGGGGCGTTATGGCGATGAGAAGCCGTGGCAGGGTATGGCCAAGACGGTCGCCGCGGCTGGATTGATCGCCGGCGACGGCCAAGGCTACGCCCAGGAACTGCGGATCCCATGGAGCGCCATTACGAAGGCGGGAAAGGCGCCGGCAAATGGAAAACTGGAATTGGGCATCGATTTGACGTGGAACGCGACCCCGGCCGCCATGGTGGAACGGTTTCGCAAAGCCTCGGCCAACGCGCTAACCTCGGCCCGGGGCGTGCCTGTGTCGTTTCTGACCTCGCGGCCGAACCTGGCGGGGGCCGGCTACCTGACCAACCTCTCGGACTGGGGAGAGTTCGCCTTTGGAGAAGCGCCGAGCGGCGACAACTCGTTGAAAGGGCCGGATGGGAGCACGAGTTTGGCGGAAATGGCGGTGCCTTTGGCCAAACAAAGTCTGCCCGCAAGCGGAGCCCCGGCGGGCTGGGATGCCAAGCTGTTTCAGCGGGCGGGCTACTTGCAAGCCTTGTGGGGAGATCGCTTTGCCGGCCGCGTAGCCGCTCAATATGACAAGGACAATCTCTACCTGGCGACGCATTTCTCATCGACCGGCGGACCGTGGAACCTGAAGACCCAAGTGACCCAGGAAGGATTCAATGGCGGCGATGCGTGGCAGCTCCGCTTGAGCGACGGGAAGAAGAAGATCAACCTCTGCGGCTGGTACGACAGCGCGGCACGGCAGCCGGCATTGACCGCCGATGGAAAGGACCTGCCCAGCCCCTTCTTGCTCCAACAAGGAGCCAAGGAGACGTTTCATGCCGATAAGGATGGCCGCGGGTATTGGCAGCAATTGACCATTCCCTGGAAGTTGTTGTTCGGCCGCGCTCCCAAAACGGGAGCCAAGCTCAAGGGAACGTTTCAGTTTTGGTTCGCGGATGCGACCCCGCGGTTTTCCTTGCACGCGAAGACCAGTTTGCAGCGGCAGGGAGCACTCTCGGTCTCCTACCGCATGCCGGCGGACGGCCAACTGACCCTCGGCCTCTTTACCAAGCAGGGGAAGCTGCTCAAGTGGCTCGTGCAGGATGAGTTTCGCAGTGCCGGGGCAAACCGGCAGGCCTGGGACGGCTTGGATCAGTGGGACAAGCCGGTGCCGCCGGGCAGCTATCGGCTCAAGGCGCTCTACCATGCGCCGATTACCACGGATTACCAGGCGTCGGTGTGCAACCCGGGCAATCCGCCCTGGCCGACGCCGGACGATAAAGGTGACTGGCTCTCGGACGAGTACGACTCACAGGCGGCCGTGACCGATGGCCAATGGGTCTTCCTGGCGGCGCCGGGAAGCGAACTGGGCTATTCCATCATGGCGGTCGATGAGCACGGCCAGCGGCAATGGGGCGTCATGCAAGCCGGCGAAGGCCGCGCGGTCTCGCTCGCCCTCGACGGCGATTATCTCTATGCCCTGTATTCGGGAGCGGAACTGACCGACAGCAGCCATCATTACGACGGCAAGAATGCCGTGGGCCAGGCGACCCTCCTTTGTCTGGACGAGAAGACGGGCAAGGCGGCCCGCTTCACCGTGGAAACTCCCCGGCTCCGGGTCGCCACCTGGCCGTACGAGGACAAGTTCACCTTTCTCGACGAGCTTCGGAACCATCGGTCGTTCACGCCGGCCACCTATGGCGGACAACCGCGCTATTATTGCAGCGACGTCTGCGAGCCGACCAATGCGCTGGGTATCGCCGCGGTCGGCGGCAAGCTCTACGTGTCGCTTCTTCCGGATAACAAGCTGCTGGTGCTCGACGCGGCGACTGGCAAACCGGCCGGCGAGGAGATCCCCGTGCCGGCTCCGGTGGGTCTCTGCGCGGTGAATGAGCACACGCTGTTGGCCGTCAGCGGCAAGCAGGTGGTGCGAGTGGATGTCGCCGACAAGTCGGTAACACCCCTGATTACCACGAACCTTGTTGCGCCGCACAGCATTTGCCGCGATACGGCGGGAAATATTTATGTAAGTGACTGGGGAACTTCGTTCCAGGTCAAGGCATTCAGTGCCGACGGCCGCTTCCTGCACGCCATAGGCAAAGAGGGCGGACGCCCCTGGGTGGGCAAGTGGGATGCCCGCGGCATGCTGGTGCCCCGCGGCGTCGCGGTTACCGACGACGGCAAGCTGTGGGTCGCCGAGGACGATGGATCGCCCAAGCGGATCAGCGTCTGGAACGCGAAGACGGGCGACTTCCTGAAGGACTACATCGGGCCCACGCCCTATGGCGGCGGAACCCATTTTTGGATCGATCCCAAAGACCGCACCTTGGTCCATACGGAAGGCGCGCGGTTCAAGGTGGACTATGCGGCCAAGACCTACGCGCCGCAGGTGATCGATTACCGGCGGCGGGGCCCGAATGATCCGTTTACGCCGATCGGGCATTGCTTGAGCGATGACCAGGTTCGCATTCTCTATCGCGGCGGCCAGGAGTATGGGATCTTCAATGGCGTGGAACGCGGGATTACGGCCATCATGAAACGCCAAGGCGACATCTATCGACCCGTGGCCGCCTTTGGCGGTGCCATCGAACGCGGTTTCGGGAACGATGGAACGGCAACGATCGATTGGGACTCGCTCGGCTACCGCTCTTACAAGGGATTTTACCCCGACTGCTTCCGGGGCCATCAGGGAGATAGCTTCAGTTGGACCGACATGAACGGCGACAATCTCGTTCAAGCGGACGAGGTCCACTGGGCCAAGCGGAGCAAGGACGGCTCTTATCGCCGAGGGATAGAAGGAGCCACGGGAACCGGTTGGGGCGCCGACGTCGCTCCGGATTGGGCCTACTATTTCGCCTCCGGCTTCAAAGACCAGGAGATCGTTTTCCGGCTGGCGCCCACGGGCTGGACCAAAGACGGCGCGCCGATCTACGACCGGGCCCAAGCCACGCCCCTGATCCATCTGCCGCCGAAACACTCGATCGGCAACCTTCACGTCACGGCGGACCGGAAACTCATCGTCTGCTACAGTTTTGAGGGCTTGTTCCCGGGCGGCTGGAACGACAGCACCGATGCCATCGGCTGCTTCGATCTCGACGGTCACGAACTCTGGTCGATCGTCCAGCCGAAGCGGCTGGAAGGCAAGCAGGTACACGCCAACGGCGCGGAGTACGACTTCAACATTCCGAACCTGGGCGACGTGTTTTGCACCTGGCTCTACCACGGCAGCCAGCGGCCGTTTCTGATTACGACCGACGGTCTCTACGTGGGAACCATGCTGGAGGTGACGAAGCTGGGGCCAACCGCGCTGCGGGGTGAGTCGGCGCTCTACTATTACCAGGCCCAGGATGGAACGCCGTACGCGATCAACGGGGCCAACCAGGCGGAACACGTTTTCCAGATCAAGGGTCTGGAAGCCAAGACGAATGGACGGTTCGAGGGGACTTTCGAGCTCTCGGCGGCCGACGTGCAAAAGGCCGCGGCGATGCGGGACATTCCCGAGGGCAAGCTGCCGCCCAAGCCGGTCATCGGCATCCGTTGGCACAAACGGCCGCCGGCGATCGACGGCGACCTGAGCGATTGGAACCTCAGCGCCGGCCTTAGTCTCGACGATGGCCACGGCAAGAGCGCCGAAGTGGTTTTGGGCCGCGATGCGGAGAACCTCTACTTGGCCTACAAGGTCCATGCGCCGAACCTGCTCCGCAACGGGGCGGCCGACTGGCGGACGCTCTTCATTTCTGGCGACTGCGCGGATTTGATGTTGCAGACCGACGCGAAGGCCGACCCCAACCGGCACAGTGCGGTGGCGGGCGATCGGCGATTGCTCTTCAGCGTGTTCCAGGGCCAGCCGATTGCGGTGCTCTATCGCCCTGTCGTGCCCGGCACGGCCACGCCCGAGCGGCTGGCCGCGGCCACCATCGACCGGATCGTCAAGCTTGACTCGGCCAAGGTGGCTATCAAGCGGGACGCCAAGCATGGGCTGTACACCGTGGAAGCCGCGGTGCCGTTGGCGGACTTGGGCATCGATCCGAAGCGGCGGGAAGACCTGCGCGGCGACGTGGGCGTGATTTTTGCCGACGAAAGCGGCAAGAGCCGATCGTTGCGGCTTTACTATTACAATCACCATACCGAGATGGTCGAGGACCTGACGACCGAAGCGACGTTGCAGCCGAACGAGTGGGGCCCGATCACAATGCCGATGGGAAGAAATATGGTTCGCAACGGCGGCTTCGAGGAGCCGCTGGTGGATTCCAAGGAGGACATGGACAAGGGATGGTATGTAAGCCGGGCGGTGGGCGGCAGCGACGCGACGCTGAGCCGGGAATCGCCCTATACGGGCCGTCAGTCGCTGCTGCTGGAGACGCCGGTCGCGGTGACGTTCCTGCCGGAGCAGTACACGAATCCCAATTTCGGCGCCTTTCTCCACAGCGCCAACGGGGGCAAGGGCGGCGGTGACGTGTACGTATGCCAGCGGGTGGGCGTGACCGGCGGGCATCTCTACGATTTCCGTTATCACTTCCGCAGCGAGGACATGCAGACGGAACTGCAAAGGCCGGGGCGTCCCCGCGGATATATCGCTTTTCAATGCTGGATCGAATGGGTTTGCCCGCCGCCCCATCGGGGATTGAGGACAAGCTGCGGCGGCAGCGACTATTTGCAGCCGACGCAGCATGAGTGGCAGACGATTTTCGACTTCAACCACGGCTGGGATCTTCCCAAGACGTACACGGCCCCCGATGGTGCTCTGGCGGCCAACATCACCTTTCGTCTGGCAACCGCGGCCGCCGACCACCTTCCCAAGGTCTTTGTCGACGACGTGGAGATGGTGGACGTGACGCCGGGGTTAACTCATTGAGTGAGCGTTGTTTTGGCATGAAAATCCTTTCACAGATGCTCCTGGTGGTTCTGGCGGCTGCCGCGAGGTTGCCGGCGGAGTATTTTGCGGTGACCGTGAAGGGATTCGATGCGAAGGCGAACTTCTCGGTGTACGATCCGATCCTCGACCGTCGCGAGGACGTACGGACGGTCTCCGGCCACGGTGGCGCGGTGACCCTGGAGCTCTCGGCAAGGGATTATCCCGTACTTCTTGAAGTGGAGGGTAGCAGATGATGCGCATGCGACATTGCGGGACGATGAGCGGCGCCTTGGCGGCCTTGGTCGTCCTGGCCATGGGCAACTCGGCGTGGGCCCAACTGTGGATCGAGCCCCGCTGCACGAGATTGCCCTTTGACACAATCATGCCGGTGGTGGAGTTGTCCGACGGCCGGCTGCTAAAGGCCGAAGGGACCGTCTTCCGAACCAGCAGCGATGACGGTAAGACCTGGTCGCCGCGGCGCACGATCTATGATGGGCCGGCGCCGGGGATTCCCAGCAGCGACGAGGCCAGCGGCCAGTTGCTCAGGACGCGGAGCGGCGCCCTGGTCATGGTTTACATGGACATGTCCACGCAAAAGTGGAAATGGGATGGGGCTCGAAACGAGGCCCAGGACTCGCGGCTCGACGCCTGGTCAATCCGCAGCCTCGACGAGGGGAAGACCTGGATCGACCGCCAAAAAATCCTGGACGGCTACTGCGGGGCCCTGATCGGCATGATCCAGACCACGGGCGGGCAGATCGTCTGTCCCATGCAAACCATGTACGACCGCAAGCGGCACGTCACCTTGACCGCGGTTTCGGCCGATGACGGCAAGACCTGGCGACAGGGCAACATCATCGACCTGGGCGGCCGGGGCAACCACGACGGCGCGATCGAGGCCACCGTGGCGCAGCTCTCCAGTGGCCGGCTGCTGATGCTCATCCGCACCAACCTCGACCGCTTCTGGGAGGCGTACTCCGACGATCAGGGCCGGTACTGGCGCGAACTGAGGCCCAGCCGGATCGACGCCTCCAGTTCCCCCGGCCACCTGGTGCGGCTGGCGAGCGGCCGGTTCGCGCTGGTGTGGAACCGCTTGTGCGCCGAGGGCAAAGGCGTCGTGCGCCGCGCCGAGGTGGGGCTGGCCGAAACGGCGGCCAGTTGGCAACGCGAGGAGCTGTCGCTGGCCCTCTCGGCCGACGATACCAAGACCTGGAGCAAGCCGGTGGTGATCGCCCGCGCGCCCGGGGGCAGCCTGGCCTACCCGCATATCTTCGAGCGAAGGCCGGGCGAATTGTGGATCGGCACCCACCAGACCGCGATCTGTTTGCGGCTGAAAGAAGCGGATTTCGTCGGGAAGTAGGAACTCGAAGCAGTCGGGCATCCGTCCAACTGGAGGCGTACGTTGACGGCGCTCGGCGCCCCCGTTAAGATCAGGGGCATCGTCGAGAATCAAAGTTGTGTTTCGGTTACGTCAAACGATTTAAGGGAGGAGCATCACATGGCACGCATGACTTGGCTTCGTGGAGCAGTGTTGGTAACGTGCGGTATCCTGGCCGCAACGACGGTCTCGCAGGCGGACGCTCGGAGCAAGGACAAGATCGCGGTCAATCCCACGCTCTCGACGGCGCCGCCCGAAGGAGCCATCGTCCTGTTCGACGGCAAGGCGGAACAGATGCGCGACAACTGGTTCGCGCGGCGCAGCACGAAACCGGCCGGCTGGACCGTAGACGAAAACGGCGTGGCCACGCCCAACAAGCGCGACATCAGCAGCAAGCAGGAGTTCGGCGACTGTTACCTGCACGTGGAGTTCTGCGAGCCCTTGAAGGGACACGGCAACAGCGGCGTCGGCATGCAGGGGCGCTACGAGGTCCAAATCCTGAACTCGTACGGCAAGCGCCCCGAGTGCCACGAGTGCGGCGCATTCTACAGCCAGACGCCGCCCAAGGTGATCGCCTCCAAACCGGCCGGGGAGTGGCAGACGTTCGACATCTTCTTCCGCGCCCCGCGGTTCGGCAAGAAGGGCAAAGTGGTTGAACCGGCCCGCGCCACCGTGTACCAGAACGGCACGCTGATCCAGCAGGATGCGGAGTTCAAAGGACCGACCGGCATCCAGTACGAGCAGTACAAGACCGAGGCGCCGAAGGGGCCGATCGTCCTCCAGGGCGACCACGACCCGGTGCAGTTCCGCAACGTGTGGGTCGTGCCGGCGAGCTACTAGCGCACGTTCATGGGTTGTTTACCGCCAAACGCCCCGTCATCGCCATGGCGGGGCGTTTGGTGCGGGTAACGCTCACTTCTTCCCTTTCTTCTTTTCCTTCTCCTTCTTCACGCCCAGGTGAGCGCGGCTGGGGGCCGTGCGCTCCGCAAAGGGTTGCAGGGTGAAGGAGTGATGCGGTTCCTCTTGATACCAGAAGGCAACGCTGGTCAGGTCATCGGCCCCCGGTCCGAAATTGTAGATATCCTGGATTTCGACCTTTAGCGACTGGCGAAACCGCACGGGATTGGGGACGTACCAGCGATACATGAGGTTGCTGCCCTTCTCGTTTTGCAGATAGCCGCAATAGGGATACGAGAAGGTGTGGCCGAAGCCCCAGCAGGAGCCGTATTCATCCTCGGTTCCCGGCGTGTGGACCAGGGTCTTGCCGTCCACGTGGAAGATGGTGATCCCCTCGCCCCACCAGCCGGTATTCTTGGTATAGACGTGCAGGTAATTGCCCACGTAATGGCCGTGGCCCTTGGCCTCCAGGATCGTGTGCCGGGTGTCGATGTTGTTCTTTGTGCCGCACTGCGAAGACTTGATGACGTTTTGCAGGGGCGGAGCGCCGCCCGGCACGGGATTGCTTCGCCGCCACATGCAGTGCAAACGGCTCTTCTCCCCGGCATACCGCTGGTCCTGTTCGTAGTCGATGCCATACGCCATCTCGGCCGTGTAGTCTTTGCTGCTATCGTTGGCCAGCACGAACCGCGCACGCTGGGAAAATGGCATCGGCAGATAACACATGTAGCAGCCGTGCTCGATTTGCATCGGCGCAGACTGGTGGTCGATGGCCTTGCCCCGCAAGGCTCCGAAAAAATCTCCCAGCGGCGCCAGCACGCTTGGCTCCGACTCGTCATCCCAGAAGATCTTCAAAACCATGTCCGAGATCGGCGTAACGTAGAAGTAGGTCACTTTGGCGGACCCCTTCAGATCGGCCAGCACCACCTCCTTGCCCTTGGGCACGGTCACTTTGTGATACTCGACGTACGTTTGCGAAACCGCGTCACGGACGTGATACAAATTGCCCAATTGCTGGGCGGCCGCCGGGAAAGCGAGCAGATGGCACAGCACCAGCGCGGCAACAACGTTCGCAAACCGGCAGCAACTCGACATGGCTGAATCCTCCTCGGTGGAAGTAAAAGGTCGCACTCACCTCTTGCCCTTTGGCCACGATTTTACCACGCCGGCCAGCCCGGTACGACAAGCGGTATACCGCCATCGGGCGGGGCAACTGGAAGGCGGCGCCGCGATTCGTTACCATGGGAGGAATTATCACCCGTTCCCTCACCCTCTGTCCCTCTTCCGCTGGCGGGAGAGGGGAGCAATTGGAGAAACGATGAAACGCCACATGATTTCGCTTTGCGCGCTGGCGGCCGTCGCCCTGCTTTCCTTGAATGTTGCCGCCGCGGAAAATGCCTCGACCACGATTCCCAAGGGCGATCTATCCTCGCACCAGTTTGCGGGCAGCAAGATCTTTCCGGGAACGACGCGGACCTACACGCTCTACGTTCCGAAACAGCACGATCCGGCGACGCCGGCTTGCGTTTACGTGTCTCAAGACGGCGTTCTCTATAACGCGCCGGCCGTCTTTGACCAATTGATCCACGAAAAAGCCATGCCCGTTACCGTGGGCCTGTTCGTGACTCCCGGCAATGCGGCCGGACGGAACAATCGCAGCTTCGAGTACGACTCGCTCACGGACGATTACGTGCGCTTCTTGTCCGACGAGTTGCTCCCCTACGTGGCCAAGACGCACAAGCTGAATCTGTCGACCAGCGGCAACGATCGGGCCATTGCCGGTTGCAGCAGCGGCGGAATCTGTTCGTTCACGGCGGCCTGGGAGCGTCCCGACGCTTTCAGCCGCGTGTTCAGCAACGTGGGCAGCTTCGGCGCCCATCGCGGCGGTTATGTCTATTCGAACCTGGTCCGCAAAGTCGAGCCCAAGCCCATCCGCGTCTTCCTTCAAGACGGGTCCAACGACCTCAAGTTCGCCTACGGCGATTGGTGGCTGGCCAATCAAGAGATGGAACACGCGTTGAGCTTTGCCGGCTACGAGGTGGCCCATGCCTGGGACAAGGGCGGTCATGAGGTCACCTATGCCACGAAGGCATTTCCCGAGGCGATGCGCTGGCTGTGGAAAGATTGGCCCAAGCCGATCCGCGCCGGCGCCGGTTCGCCCAATCTGCAACAGATTGTCTTGCCGGGGGAATCGTGGAAGCCCGTGACGGGCCGCTATCAGCAGGCCACAAGTCCCGCGGCCAACGCCAAGGGCGAAGTGTTCTTCTGCGACGCACCGGCCAATACGATCTACAAGATCGCACTGGGCGGAGAGGTCCGCGAGTTTGTCACCGATTCGCACCATGCGGCCGGTTTGACGTATGGACCGCACGGACTCTATGCGGCCGCAGGCGACCAAATGCTGTCTTACGACGCCGACGCCAAAGCCGCCGTGGTCGCCGAGGGCTTCCCGGTTCATGGCCTGGCCGCCGGCCCGAATGGCACGGTTTATGCAACCAGCCGCGAAGCGGAAGGAAGCAAGCTTTGGCTCATCAATCAAGCCGGCCAGCGGCGCGTCGTCGACGCCGGCTTGAAGCAAGCCGCCGGCGTTGCTTTCTCTGCCGATGGGCGATTTCTGTGCGTCAGCGACGGCGGCATCCACCAGGTTTATAGCTATCTGATTGGGCCGGACGGGTCGCTGATCGACAAAGAGCGTTACTATTTCCTCCACGTCGACACGGCCGAGGAGAGCGGCGCCGATGGCCTGTGCGTTGATCGGGACAGTCGCGTCTACGTGGCTACGCGGATGGGGGTTCAGGTCTGCGAGCCCACCGGCCAGACCTTTTGCATCATCCCGACGCCCAACGGCAAGGTTTCCGGCCTGTGCTTCGCCGGTCCCGAGCGCGATACGCTCTTTGCCACCTGCGGCGACAAGGTCTTTCAGCGGAAGCTGCGGGCGCATGGCATCGCTCCGGCCGCGAAGTAGCACGCCGCCCCGTCTCTGCCACCGAGGCCGAATTCTTCGAGGACAAAACGAATGGATCTTCCACTGTCGACGATGGGAGCTGCCCCCTGGAGCCTTACGCTTCCCGTGCGAGTCGAGTTCGGCGCGGGGAGCGTCCGTAAGTGTTGCAATCATCTTGGCGGCGCAAAGCGGATCTTGCTGATCACTGGCCGGCAGGCGATGCGCGCTGCCGGAGTCACCGCCGAGCTCGAGCGGTTATTCCAGGAGGCGAATATCGAGTGCCGGTTGTTCGACCGCGTTTCCGCCGAGCCGGACTATCGGGAAATCGAAGAGGCCACCCGCCTCGCTCGCGAGTTCCGGGCCGAGGCGGTGGTTGGCTGCGGCGGCGGCAGTGCGATGGACGCCGCCAAAGCCTTGGCCGTCGCCGCCACGCACCCCGGTGGCATCATGGACTATATCCTCGACGGTCCGCGACAGGTGACGGCTGCCGCGCTGCCGGTGGTGGCGATCACGGCCACTTCCGGCACGGGCAGCCACGTCGGCCGCGTCGCCGTGCTCTCCGATACCGATCGGGGCGTCAAGCGGGCCATCATCTCCGATCACATTTACCCCCGACTGGCCATCTGCGACACCAATATCCTCCGTCACATGCCGGCCGAGATCACGGCCACTTCCGGTTTCGACGCCTTCGCCCAGGCCCTGGAAGGCTTTTTATCGAAGTCCGAGAATCCGCTGGGCAATCTTTGTGCGCAAGAGGCGATTCGGCTCATTGCGGCCACGTTGCCGCAAACGATTGCCGACGGCGGAAACGCCGAGCTACGCGCCACGATGGCCTGGGCCGATACGCTCCAAGGATTCTCGTTGGCGACCAACGCCGTACTGACGCCGCACGTGATCGCCATGGTGCTGGGCGGCCGCTACCACGTTCCGCACGCCCGCGCCATCGCCTCGGTGATGATCAGTTGCCTTCGCCATTCACGGGCCAACGCGGTCGCCAAGCTGGCCCGCGTCGCCCGCCTGATGGGCTGCCGGAATTCGGGCTCGGAAGAGGCGATGGCCGACGCAGCGATCGAAGCCATTGAGCGTCTGATCGAGGCGATCGGGCTCCGGAAGACTCCCCGGCAATACGGTGTTCCGGCCAGCGATTTTCGCAGCATTGCCGAGGAGGTGCGGCAGAAGTTTTCCATCCGTCTCGACGTCGACCCGGTGTCGAAATCGGTGGACGACCTGGTTTCGATTCTCGAAGCCGCCGGCTAACGCAAGAAAAACGTCCCCTCTCCCTCCGGGAGAGGGCAGGGTGAGGGCCGTGGAAGCTGGTCCCAAAGCACAGCGTACCAGGAGCATGACATGAAACGAATGACGATTGCGGCCGGCCTCGTGTTGGTCTTGGCCGCCGCAACCTGTGCCCAAGCGACGGAGTGGACCCCGGAAAAGCAAAAAGAGTCGATTTTCACGGGGCGGAAACTTGAGGTCTTCCAGCACGGGATCAAACAGGAGTGGGGCTACCGATCGCCCCAACGGGACACGTTCCTGGTGCTCCACGCAAAGCAGCCGCGTCGGAACGCCCCGCTGTACGTCGTCCTGCATTCCGCCGGGCACGACGTCCACTCCTGCCTGGCCTGCACGACCACGGTGGGCAACCATGACATTTACCGTTCGCCGGAGGATTTCTTCGCGCTGTATCTCGATTGCCGCGCCAACCACGGCGATTGGTGGTGGGGGAACGAAAAATACAAGGGCCCGGAGGTCGGTCCCACCGAGAAACGGGTGATCGACACGGTCGAGTGGGTGATCAAGCGATACCGCATCGACGCGAACCGCGTCTATTTGTGCGGGAACTCGATGGGCGGCAGCGGCACCCTGGGCATCGGCATGCGCCACGGCGATGTTTTTGCCGCCATCAAGGCGAACGTCCCCGCCGGGGTCGAGCACGTTTCCAGCCGGATGTACTTCCCGCCGCGGACGGTGCCGGCCGGCGTCACTCTCGCCGACCCGCCGATCGCGATCGACTATTCCGCGCAGAACGACAACTGGTCCAAGGGTCACGACACCTTCCTGAAGGCCATGAACGAGCGGAAATACGCGATCTTCTGTTACTGGGGGCCGTTCGGCCATGCGAACAACAACAGAAATATCATGTCGGTCAACGACCTGATCAATTCGTTCGACTGGCTGAGCGTCAGGAAGAACGAGGCGTATCCGGTGTTCGCCAACGCCTCGACGAACGATCCGCTGCCGTGGCCGGATCAACTTGCCAACAGAAAGTCGGGCCAGGTCAACGCCTTCTTCCGCTGGAAGGACGTGCATGACTCGCGGGATGCGGTCGCGATGTCGCTCTTCCTGATCGGGCCCCCGGAACTCAAGACAAGGTTCACCATCCCGGCAGAGGCGACGGCGGACGTCAGCTTGCGCAGGCTCCAGCGACTGCGGGTGGCCCCGGGCGAAACCGTGCGCTGGACGTTTGGCACGACGAACGGAGAGGTCCAGGCCGACGCCACGGGGTGCATTACCGTCCCGCGGCTGAAGATCACCGCGGAACCGGTCACGCTGAGCGTCGAAAAAACAAAATAGCCGCATGCCGCAAACCCCAGCGCCACTAGGAACATCATGCCCGACCGCAGTTGGAAGCTCCTCTCCACTCGCCTGATCGCCGATTATCGAATCGTTCGCCTCCGCGAGGACCGCTACCTGTTCGAGCCGAAACAGACGGAAGCCACTTTCGTCGTTTGCGATTCTGCCGATTGGGTGCTGGTGATTCCCATAACCGATGACGGTCAGGTCGTCATGGTCCGCCAGTTTCGCCACGGCGTCCGCCAGGTGGTGCTGGAGGTTCCCGGCGGGCTGCTGGACCCCGGCGAGATGCCCGAGGCCAGTGCCGTCAGGGAACTGCACGAAGAGACGGGCTATCGGGCGGAGCGGATCCGGCTGCTCGGGAAGATGCTGCCCAACCCGGCGATCAATAGCGCCTCGATCCATATCGTGGTGGCCGAAGGATGCCGCCCGGCGGGCGATCAGAACCTCGATCCTTTCGAGCAGATCGAGGTTATTCTGCGCCCGTTGGCCGACGTCCCCGGCATGATCGCCTCCGGCGAGATCGACCACGCGCTGGTGGTCGCGGCGTTCGCGCTGGCGGGAATCGTGCCGACCGGCGGGCTATCAAAGGGGTGAGCGCCGCCCTATTTTCCCGCCCCCTGCGCGGCCCTGCGCCGTTCGAGCATCTTCTCGATGCCGGCCATGGGCAGCGCCGCGCTGGCGACATAGTCGGGCACGCCCTTTTTCTCTCCCAAAACCCACTCCATGATTCCGCGGCGGTGAAAATCGCGGACCATGTCCAGCACCGTCCGGTCGGCCAGCGACGGATCGGCCAGGTCCAGCGTATAGACGAACCAGCCGGTCGGCGTCGCCCAATAACCACCGTTCTGATATTCGTCCTTCGGGCCGGCGGCCTGCCAATACACGCCGCCGGGCAGGTGGCGAATTTGCCCCCGCTCGACGAGCCGGTCGTAATGCCGCGCGAAGTACTTGGCCACGGCCGGCGACTGCTCGCCCGACGCCACGCCAAGATACACGGCGAAGGCCGATCCCCAAATATCGGGCTCCTTGCACTGCACCGTGGCGGCGCGGAATAGGCCCAGTGATTGGTCCCAAAACACCGTGCGAATGCTTGCCGCCAGCCGCTCCGCCTCGTGGCACCACTGTGCGGCATCCGCCTGGCGCCCCACGGCCGCCAGCAGCTCGGCCAGGCGACGGGACGCCTCGACCTGCAACAGCGAACAGAACAGCACGTCGCCCTGCTCGCGCACGGTGTCGGTAAATCCGTACGGACAGCGGTCGTATCCGCCGGTCCTGATGTGCACCAGTCCCGTGGCCGGGTTCCGCGGCACGGCCCTCATGGCTTTGACCAAGCGATCGATGATCCGCTGCAACAGAGCCCGGTCTCGGACTCGGCGATAAGTGTGCCAGGCCACGCCGACGGTAAACTGCGAGCCGTCGGCCACCGGGTTCTCGCCCATGGTTCCCATGCCCGGCTTGAAGATCGGCGTACCGTCCAGCCGGACGCAATCGACGCAGTCGCCGTTGGCCCGCTCGGCACCCACGAAGACCAGGCAGGCGTCGGTCAACTCCTTATCGGTCAAGGCATCAACACAGCCTTCGACCATATACTCATAATCGCGGAGCCAGAAGGCATCGTAACCACCGCCCGCCTGCGGCAGGAAGGCGGCCACGCCGTCTTTCATCGGTCGCCGACTCGCGCGGATCATCGTCTTGGCCTTGCCGTGCAGCCAGCCCACCGCCTCTTCGACCGATTGCGGCTCACCCGCCCGGCTCGTGCCGCAGCAGGCCATTGCGACCGCAAGGAGTGCTAGCGACGGGGTTCTTTTCAGAAGGGGTTTCTTCCCGCAGTTTCCAGACACAGCGTTCTCCTCGAAGATAGGCATGGTTGTCGGCAACCAACGACGGCAATCAATATTGGACGTGTCCCCGCTCGACTTCCGGCAACGGCAAGACTTCCTCCTCTTGCTTGGCGTCCTTTATCACTTTGGGAAAGAAGTATGCCCCCTTTTTCACGATCCTGACGGCGGGGCTAACCACCCAATGTGCCGTTGTCGGGAACCAGTCCGTTGTGAATGGGATCGCGACTTTCGTTTCCTTAGCGTTCTCGGATACAGCCCCCGTCGCAATCTTGGCGGATTGGCCGCTGTAAAGCGACTCCCAATGATACGATCCCCCGCCCCATCGGCCAGGTTCGGACTGCGCCTTGCAAGAAGTTTGGAAATATTTCCATTTTCCGTCAACCAGTTCGTACTCGGCGCGAGTGCTGCCCAAATACCAGACTGCCCTGCCCGACAGGTTCAAAATTCGCACCGATGCGCCCAGCGGAAGATGACCGGCACCGTCATCGTATCGGTGCAAGGAGCATGGCTCATAGGTTACAAGCACGTTGATGGCGGAGGGAGAGCAAAACCAAACCGCCCCTGTAATTACGACCCCGAGGACAATGAAAACGATCAGCAGTAGCCTTAGCGGAAACCGAGGGCGGGATTCTGATACGCCTTGAATCGTTTCGTTTTCCATATTTCCACCCCTCCCGATCGGTAGCGATCGGCTATCCTGTCGGTTTTTACGGCGGGCCGGCGTCTTCGCTACGGGGCAGATCGGCCAGCGAGCCGAGACTAAAGAGCTGCAGGAAACGATCCGTAGTGTAGTAGTGCGGCAACCGCGGCTTGGTCTCCGGACGCTCGATCCGTAACAGGCCGCGGCGAACCAGGTGGGCCAACACGTGACTGCTGGGCCGCCCACGCAAGTGGGTGATTTTCTCGCCCGTCAGCGGCTGCCGATAGGCCACCAGCGCCAACACGTCGATGGCGGCTTGCGAAAGCTTGGCCTCGCGCAGGCGGCCGTATAGGCGATCGCGCAAACCGTGCAGCTCGCGGCAGAGCACGAGCCGGTAGCCGTCCCCCTCGCTGGCGATGCGGCAGGCGGCGCCGCGGGCCTCGTAGCTGCGGTTCAACTCGTCGACCAGCGCGGGGATTTCGTCCGGCTCGACGTCGCGCATCAGGTCCGCCGCCCGGGCCGCCGAAAGCGGACGATTCTCCCGGTTGCCCACGAACAGCATGGCCTCCAAAATCGTCCGCGGACTGAGCGGGCAGCTCTCTTCGGCCTCGGCCGGCTTGGCATCCGGCGATTCGGCGGTCGGCGGCGCTACCGCGGCCGCTTCAGTCGTCTCGCCTGGCGCCGGGGGCTGAGCCGGCTCGCCGGCCGGGACCGCCGGTTCGGCCGCCCGCCGCGGCTGGCCGCCCATCACCTGGGCGAACGCCTCGGCCAACTCGTCAAGCGAGATGCCACGCGGCTGCGATTCGAAGGGCGGGTCAGGCGAAGAGGACATGGGTCTATCTCGTGGGGACTCGCAAAACAGGAGTGTTAAATTCATGCCGTGGTCATTCTGACGGCGGTCATTCATACCGTGGTCATTCTGAGCGCAGCGAAGAATCTCGCGCTCGGGCCGGGCCGAGATCCTTCGCTGCGCTCAGGATGACATGGATACGTATCAACAATAGGCCTCTAACCACTGGTAGATGCGACGTTCCGCTTCCGGCGGCACGCTGTGGCCCTGGCGATGATTGAATAGCCCGAGGCGCGGTGGACCGCCGTAGAGTTTGTAGACGGGCATGGCCGCTTCCACGAAGGGCCAACTGCGGACGCCGTCGGCCGCGTTGCCGCTTTCGCCAGCCAGGAACAGCAGCGGTCGCGGGGCGGCCAATGCCAGCAACTCATGGTGGTCGTGAGGGAAATCAGCGCGGCGGACCCCTTCGCCGAGATACCAGGGGGCGTCCCAGTTGGAGAGCCGGATACCGATCCCACCCTCGCTGCTGACGGCCGCCCGTAGGCGATCGTCGAAAGCGGCCAGGTAGAGCGTCTCCTTGGCGCCCAGCGAATGGCCCACCGCGGCGAGCCGGGCCGGGTCCACTTCCGGCAGGCCGGCCAGAATGTTGAGCGCCACGACGCCGTCGAAGAGCATGCGGGCCATTCCCTTCGAGCCCGGATGCCGGCGGCGGAAGCGGGCCACGGCCTCGCCGGTGGAAAACTTGCGGTTTTCGAGCCACAAATAGTTCCGCGGGCAGAAGGCCACGTAGCCGCGGCGGGCCAAGGCCAAGCCGAAGGCCTTTTCGGCCCCCTTTTCCATCTCCACGCCGGCCGGCTGGCGGATCGAACAGCCGACCGTGGAATGAAAGACCACCGCGCCCGGCCGACGCCCCCGGGGAGCGGCCGGCTTCAAGAGGTAGGCTTCCGTCAGTTCGCCGGGCTCGACTTCGTACTGGACGCGCTGGCGAACGACGCCGTCGGTCCGGTCTTCTTCGAGCACGGTCAGCGACGGCGTGTGCTGCCGGTCGATCGGGATCGCACCGAGGAAATCGAGCCACCAGCGGCGGATCGACTCCCGCCGCCGTTGCCAGCGATCGACGGTCGTGATGGGGCTGCCGTCCGTATCGACCAATAGCCGGCCAAGCCTGGGCCCGCCGGAAGGCAAGCCTTCGGGCGGCCGAGCAACATCGGCCAGCCAAGTCACGTCGGTCGTGACGGGGGCGGCCCGCAGCAGCAACGGAAACGCCCCGGCGGCCAGCAAGGCCGCGAGAGCCTCGCGCCGCGATAGGCCCGATCGTCGCTGGTCTCGGGCGGTCATTGTTTCACTTCCATCGCTTGGCCACTTCGGCCTTCATGAACTTCAGCCCGTCGGAGGCCAGTTGCCGCTCGCTCTCGTACATCCGCCGCCAGATCTTGGTGGCCGGAATGAGCTTCTTCAGGGCCAGGCCGAAGGCCTCGATCACGAGCAAGTTGTCGTAGCCGATTTCTTTGAGCGTATCGAAGGTTTCGGCCCAGCGGACGTTGCCCTGGCCCGGCGTGCTGCGGTCGTTTTCCGAGATATGGACATGGGCCAGGCAGCCCTTCAGCGCGCGGATCGCCGCCGGCGTGTTCTTCTCCTCGATGTGGGAGTGGAACGTGTCGTACATCATTTGGCAGCGGGGATGGTTCACGTCGCGGCAGAAACGCACGCCGTCGGCCGCCGTATTCATCAAATAACACTCGAAGCGGTTGACGTACTCCATGCCGAGCGTCACGCCGCACTTGTCGGCGTGCTCGGCCACTTCGCGCATGCTGTCGACGGCCCATTTCCACTCGTCTTTGGTGGGGCCGGCGCCGCTGAAGTAGCCCAGGGCCGAGTGATACGGGCCGACGAGCGTCTCGATGCCCGCCGCCTGGCAGCAATCCAAGACGGCCTTGTTGGCCGCCACGCCCTTGCGGCGGACTTGCGGATCGGGGCTCATCGGGTTATCGTCAACGCCGCGGACGGCCGTGCCGGTCCGCGCCAGACCCAACGTCTCCATCCGCCGGCCCCATTTGGCGAAATTCTTTACGTCCGCATCAAAGACCGGCAACTCGACGGCATCGAAGCCGATCTCCTTGATCTGGTCCAAGAGCGGCAACGCCTCGTCGGTCAGGGTGTCGGACCATAGCAACAAGTTCATTCCAAAACGCATGATGGGCTCCGGGGGGGCAAGGGTTCAGGGTTCGGGGTTCAGGGGGAGAGCATGCGAAGCACGTCAGGACGCGGTGGCACGCTTGCGGCTTCGCAACCGGCTTCGCAATCGGCGGCCGCGCTGGCCGGTCGCCGATCGCTTACGTGGGGATACCCTCCAATAACGCCTCTTTTCGCCCGCCTACCAGCTTTCGAGCGGCAGGCAGCAACGCGGCAAACTCGCCGGGCAGCGGGGCCAGCCGCACCCGCCGCATGATCTGGTTCAGTCGCCACAATAGTTTGTCATCTTCCCGGTAATTCCACAAGATCTGCTCGCGGCAAAACAGATGGGCGAAAGTGGCCAGCCGTTGCGTGGGCTGGGGCAACATGCGGTTCACGGCCGCCTCGATCCGCCCGGGGTCAATCCCTCCCAAAATACGGTAATACTCGGTCAACTGTTGGGGTTGTTCGCGGATCAGGGCGTCATCCAGCAGCATTTCCACCAGCAGATGGCCGAGAAAGGCGGGCCGCAGCCCGGTTTCCGCTTGCAAGACGTCGCGGGCTCGCACGGTCAGCTCCAGCGACGTTTCGGCGAACGCCCGGCTGCCGTGGAAGTGGGCATCGTCGCGGAGGTGCTGCAAGATGCCCCCCGCCACGGCCGCCAGGCACGGGTCAGTGTCCTGCTGAAATGGTTTGACGTGCCGGGATCGCAGCCGTGCTTGCCGGTCGGCCACCATGAGCCAGTCGGGCACGGCCGTGCCGGCCATGAAATACGGGCGGTCGAAAAACGGCAGGGCATGGGCGAAGTAATTCATGCACTTTGCAGTATACCGGCCAGCAGAGGCCGGGGGAATGAAAGCCGGGGCGCGCGTTAGGGCGGCAGTTGCACTGCCGCCCCAAAAACCCCGGCAACGGACAAGCGACGTTACCGTACGCCGGCAGCGGCGCGTTCGGGCACGGTGGCAAGGTCGAGTTTCTTGATCTCGTCCTTGCAAGCCGCCAAATCCTTTTTGAACGCCTCGTCGGCCAGCAGCTTCTCCACGACCATCGTTCCCAGATCGCGGCCGGCGCAGACGTCGATCGGGTAGTGCACGCCGCCGATTACGCGGTCCCAGCCGTAGGTGCATCCCCACTGCTTGAGTGGGTCGGCCTTTTGTGGAATCAACTGGGCGAGGATCAGAGCGATCACCGTCCCGCGGGTGGAATGCCCGCTGGGATAGGACCAACTCGTGAGCTTGTCCACCACCGGATCGACGTTCGGATGGTTCACGAACGGGCGCGGCCGGCGGAACCTGCCCTTCAGCGTTTCGCTGAAGTTCTCGGCGTCACCGGTCGCGCTGTCGAGGAGTTTCGCTGTTTTCGGCAGACTCTTTTCGGTAAACCCCGCTCCCAGCACGTCGGCGAGCAGTTTGAAATGGAAGGCATTCTGTTCGCTCTTGGCCCGCTTAATGTCCGCGCACTTGCGATGATCCTGGGCCCAAAGCACGCAGTTCAGGTCGCCCAGATCCATCATCGAGCCGCAAGAAGGAGGAGGCGGAAAAGCATTTACATGGATCGAATCGGCTTTGAGATAATGGAAAGCCTGCTGCGCCGATGCCAAGGTCTGCCAGCACAGCGCGAACGCGATCACGATTGCCGTTACATACGATCGTTTTTTCATCGCGATACCTCCTGATAGACCCGACCCAGTATGAAATCAACGCCCCGACGTTTCCCAAGTCGGCCGCCGATCGAACGGACAGTCCCCGGCACTTGAGAAACAATCGACGACACCACAATATCATCTTGTTCCGTGGCGTCAACAGCCCTGCGAAAAGTGGCGGTTCCGATAGTCGATGATTCGACCGTGAACCGTGTGGTCGTCGGCAGGCGGCTGCTCGCGGCGGTCGCACCGTCCGCCTGTTCGAGGGTGGCTAGCCACCGTGTCTTGATCGCCCCCACCGAAATCGCCGTCGCCCCAGAGTCTTCTTGCGGCGGGGTGCCCCGCCGATGCCCGATGCGCCGAATTCGCAATTCCAGGAGATGTCGCACCGGTGCGCGCGAGGACGTTCTAAAGTCACGGCGTAGATGACCGTGGGAGCTATCGGATGAAAGGGTATCTTGACACGCGGAGACCATCCGCCAAACTGGTGGGTGGTGGAGTCCGACAGGGTCTTCCGCTGTGAACGGGTTCTCAATTACGCCCCGACTCGAAGCAAAACGAGGATGCCATGATTTCGGTTTCGGTCCGAAACGTCGCCTGTTGTCTCGTAGCTTGGTGGCTGACCGGACTTGGAGCCGTGAACGCGGGAGAAGGGCAGGTCCGCGATTCCCATGCGCCGGGTCACGCCGCGGTTACCGTGGCGATTGTTCCTTCCTTGAAAGCTGCCGCACCACAAGAGATCGCTGCCGCGGTCGAACTTGTGGCCGATCAACTAGCTATTGAACTGGCGAACGATGGTCAACTGCGCGTGGTGGACCGCACGCAAATCGATCGCATCCTCCAGGAGAGGGCGATCAGCGACATCAACAAGCCTATCCTTGCGTACGACGCGTTGGTGGGCGTGAGGATCGAGTGGCGGGTGGCAAACCCGACGGTCATTCTGCGGGTCGTCGATTTGTCGTTGGGGAACGTGGCCGGCATTCATGAATGGCCTTGGACCGGGGCCCCATCGGCCGACCGGCTGCGCGAAATGGCGCGGGCGTGCAAGGAATCGTCGCTTCGCGCGCTGGCCGCTTCGCGGGGGCGGCTGAAGGTGCGATTGTTGGGGGTGGCGACACCTGGTAGAGTTTGCCGGCCGCAACCTGCCCGACCGCGTTTCGCGGCGCGCGCTGCGGTAGCGACGCCCGACGGCGTCGACCGGTTGGACTCCATGGCCGATCACTTAGGGCAGATGATCGAGGAAGTGGCGGCACGCGTTCCCGGAGTCTGTGTCGTGCAGCACCTCGAAGCACTCAGTAGCAAGGAGGAATCCCTGCTGTTGTTGCTGGGGCAAGCCCGATTGGCGGAGGGCCGGGAGTTCTCCCCTCAGGCGGATCGGCTGCTGAGCGTCGAGCTAACCGCGAAGGATGCGAAAGGCAAACCACTTGAGAATGACACGGCGCTTGAGATTCGCTTTCGTCTGAGCCCCGATGGGACACATGGCGAGTGGGTACGAGTGCAAGGAAGCGTGGCCGACTGGTCGCATCTTGCTTCCCAGGCTTGCCAGTTGCTGGCTAGGCAGCTCGGGCAAATCGACGCGGACACAACCGACAAATACGTCACGGAGATGATCCTCCGTCGCCGCCAGGCCGAAGCGGAATTGGAAGCTGCGATGCGCAAATTACCCCGCGGACATGGCGAATATGATCGCGAACGTATCGCGGTCGCCATGAAACTCGACCCGACTTATGAGGAAGCTGCGTTTACCTTCGTGCAGTCTGCTCCCCGGCGTTACGCCAATGTCCTCCCTATCGAAGCGACCTCCGACGCGTTTCGATACTTGGAGCGATTCCACGAAAAACCACTCCCTGAGCGGTTGACGTGGGGACAGGCCCCAAAAAACGCGCAAGAACGGCAAGTTGTCCGTCAAAGAGAGCATCGTACGAGCGTCTTGATCGCCCTGAGCAATTTTCGTGCGGACAAACCCCCGACGAACCCGCAAGAGCTCGAAGTCGTCCGCAAGATTGTCGAGCTCGGTATGGGTGAAGACATTCACGAATTCTGTCCGAATTGCGGATGGGTTGTCGAACAGATGTATCGCGGCTGGCAGACGAGTGGGGTCGATCCGGAGGGTCTCAGACTCTGGCTGGAAGAGATTCGCCGCCGGGCGGACATTTTGACGTTACAACTTGACCAGGTCACCCACCCTGATCCCCGGCGTTGGGTTGAAATTGGCCTCATGCGAGTGCGGTCGACGCTGGTCACGGCGGCCGTGGAATCGGGCAACGCGGAACTTGCCCGCCAGCGACTGAAGGAGTTTATGGCTTGCGGGGACTGGGTCCACAAAGATCGAGGGTTCGCTGCCGATGCCCGAATTCTCCCTGCCCGAATGCTCCGCGAAACAATCGTACGAATGGCAGACCCGGAATTACTCGCCAAGTACGACGACTGGCTGGCCGAGAAGAGCAAGGCGGATGCTGACGACCGCCGCAGTCCGAACGGGAAAGCAAAATCCGCTCGTGCCGAAAACGCTCCTTGAGCCCTCTTGGGACCTTGGCACGACGCGCGGTATACTGCTGAGCGACGGGCCCGCCAATCAGGCCTGTTCGAGCGGCCTGGGTCAGTCACGGACAAATGTGCCGCCGAGGTGAGGAAGCAGTTGAGCGGCAAGAAGCTCCCGGCTGTCGTCGTCAGCATTCCGGAGCGGCATATCGGCCAGCCGACCGTAGACCCCGCTGCCCGTTAACCGGTGGAACACTCGGAATCCGGTTCCCTAGCCGGCGTCATTGCCACTTGGGCAACCATCCGCAATGTCCGGCCGAAGGCTTGCGAACAACCGCCTTGTGAGGTGGGTCACGCGCTGGCCGGCGGAAACACGCATTCGGTCGAACTCTTGCCCGACGGCAACCTCGTCAGCGCGTCGAGCACCGGCGGTTACCTGCGGGTGTTCTCGACCGATCCGGCCGTCAGCCGCCCGCCAGGCAACGTGAGATGCGCCGAGGTGGCGCTGGCCAGTGCCCATGGCGTGGCATGGGACCATCGGCTCGGACGACTGTGGGCGATCGGCGGCGATGAGCTGGTCCGCTATCGCTACAACGGCAACCGGCAGGAGCCGGCGCTCCAGGTTGACGCCCGGTTCCTGCTGCCCAACCGCGGCGGGCACGACCTGTTTCCGATGCCCGGCACGCGCCGGCTGTTTCTCACCGCCGGAAAGGCCTGGACGTTCGACACGCAGACGGGCCTTTTTGAGCCGTTTTCGCCCGTCTCCCAAGGCGACCTAAAAAGCATCAGCCAGCGGGAGCCGGGCGGGCCGATTATTGTCATGGCCGCCACGGAGTCGTGGTGGTCGGATACCATCCGCTTCGTCGGACCATCGGGACGGAAGAAAATGTCGCAGGCACGCTTCTACAAGGCACGCTGGTGGGTCCCCAATCCTTTCAGTTACGGGCAATGGCTTCCCCGCAATGCTATCTCTACTCCGGCCTCCGAACACGGGCGATCCCCTTTACAGCATCCCCAGCTCGTTCATACGCAAGACCAGCCGCTTGGCCAACGGGCCGGCCGTCGCCGCGGCGTCGCCGGCGTGCTCCAAAACCACGACGAAGGCCAGTTTTGGTGCCTCGCTCGGCACGTAGCCGGCAAGCCAGGCATGGGCCGCGCGGCCCCCGCCCGTCTCCGCCGTGCCCGTCTTGCCGGCCACGCCGATCGTGGGCAGGTACACGGTGGCATGGGCGGTGCCCTGCGCATCAGAAACCGCCCGCTCTAAACCCTCGCGAATGGCCGGCAGGGCTTTCAGGAACCCAGGATCGAGACGGCGCTGCTCGGCTGCGAGAGAATTCGGGGGCCTTGTTGCCACGTGGGGCATGGGCAAATGGCCGCCGCTGGCCACGGCCGCCATCATGCTGAGCACTTGCAGCGGAGTGGCCCGCAACGACCCCTGGCCGATGGCCATCGCCTGCGTGTCGGCAGTGCGCCAGCCGTGGCCTTCGAGCTGGCGGATGTTTTCGGGCGAGGGGAGTGTGCCGGCGGCCTCGCCGGGCAGGTCCACGCCCGTCGGGCGGCCGAAACCGAGTCGCTCGGCCCACTCGACCAGCGGCCGGGGCCCCATCTGGCCGGCGAAATGAAAGAAGTAGACATTGCAGCTTACGGCCAAGGCATCGGCCAGCGTGACCTCGCCATGGCCGATGCCTTGGCGAACGTAAAGTTCGCACCTTTGCTGGTCGGGACGGTGCAGATAACCCCGGCAGAGAAACGATTCTTGCGGGCCGACGGCGCCCGACTGCAACAAGGCGGCGGCCGTCAATACCTTGAAAGTGGAACCGGGCGGAATCGCCGTCGCAGTGACGCGATCGAAGAGCGGATGCGTCTGGTCGGCCAACAACGCGGCGAGCTTCTCCGTCTCGGCGCCGGCGAACAGATTGGGATCGAACGCCGGCGACGAAGCGGCCGCGCGAATCGCGCCATCGCGAACGTCCATGACCACGATCGCGCCGCCGGCCGGCGGGCTTGCGCCGGGCCCCATCGCCCGCCGTTGCTGGGCGCCCTGGAGCAACTCTTCCGCCGTGCGCTGCAGGCCTGCATCCAGGGTGAGGACAACGTCATGGCCCGCCAACGGTTCGCGCGGTCGGTACGAGGCGACGACGCGCCCGCTATGGTCGGTCTGCTCGACGGCCACACCCCGGCGGCCGCAGAGCGTGGCCTCGTACTGCCGCTCGACTCCCATGCGGCCCACCAACTCGTTCGGCGAATACGCCCGATTTTTCTCGTCCACCGGCCCCAGGTGCCCGAGCACGTGAGCGGCCAGCGTGCCGCAGGGATACGTGCGGCGCGAGAGCTCGACCAGATTCGCGCCCCGATAACGATCAGCGTGGGCACCCATCTCGGCCACCACCGCAGCCGGCACGTCTTCGGCCACCACGTGATAGGCCAATTCCTCGGTGACGGTGATCCGCGGCGGCGGCGGGTCTTCCAGCAAGAGCCGGCGCAGCCGCACCGCCCACGACTCGTCCGGGGCGGCAGCGTCGGCCGCTTCCGACCGGCGGCGGTTGGCGGCCGCCGTCAGGCGTTCCACGCGGGCCTGAATTCGCCGTATGCGGGCCGCCAATTGCTCGGCGGAAAGCCCGCACAGCCCGGCCAGCCGAGCCATCAGCTCGCCGCGGTCCGCCAGCACCTTGGCCCTTTCGGCGGCCAGTTTCTGCGGATTTTGACGATCGCCGCGCGAAAGCCGTGCGCGAACGGTCGTACGCAGCCACCACTCATCGGGCGGGTCTTGCAGCCAGCGATAGTGAACGGCCACGGCGGCGATGGTCCGATCGTAGGCCAGCACGGTGCCGTCGCGGGCGAGAATCCGGCCCCGGGATGCGGGGAGCGCCGTCTCTTTCTCGACCGGCCGCAGGGCCTCGGCACGGAAGCCGGCGCCTTCGGTCAGTTCCAACTGAACTGTTCGACCGAACACCAGCAGCAATGCGATCACGAATCCCGCTAGGCAGATCCGCAGCCTCCGCCGCGGGTCGACCACGTTGGTCCCGGGGCGCTCCGCGGCATAAAATTGCTGCCAGTCGAAGGGCATTAGCAGGAGTTACCGGGGGCACTCTGATGGGTTTTGACGTAAGCGTTCACGACACGGATCGCACTTCGCGACGCGAACGTCGTGTCTGGGACATATTGTTTCCTTGTGTTTTCGTCAAGGGATAACGACGACCATCGTTACAAACCTGAACATTGTTGGAACTCCCTGTGGAAAGATACGGAGCTAAATATTGGCGTGCTTTTTCAGCCGCATCAGGGCGGCTATGGTTGCTTCTGGAATCAGGCCATGCCGGTCGGGCGGAGCACTCAGGACAAGGTTTACCTGGCCGGCGCGGCAAGCCTGAAACTGCTTCGCCAAAGCCTTATCCGAACGCGGCTTGTCGCCTTCCACCCAAAACCAATCCTTGCCGATCGGATCGTTCGCTTCGCCCGGCATGTAATACTTTTTGCCCTCGATTTCCCGCCATCGTTCGTGTCCCATGGCCGGCGGAACGCCTCGCTCCAATGAGATCAAGTCTGACGGCCAAGCATACGCGACGTTATAATTGGCGTCAGTGCCATTGTTCATCATGATGACCGTTCCCGGCTGCAACTGGGCGATGTGGTTGTAGAGAAACGTGCGATAGCTTCGTCCCAATAAGCCGGGAATGTCGATCCATGTCTCGGCGATCGGCCCGAATTGGGTCAACAACTCCCTGACCTGAGCCGTCTGGAAACTTTGGTAGAGCGACGTGGTGAACGGTGGCAACTCGGCCGGAGTGCCCTGTGTTTTTGGAAAGCCGTTCATGCCATCCCACGCGCCCCCGTCGGAAGGCGTTTTGCTGCCGAATCGGTTGTGGTTGTCGTACGAGTTGTAATAGAGGCCAGGCAAAACGCCCCGTTTCTCGCACGCCTTGCAAAACTGCTCCACCACATTGGTCTTGTCCTTGCCGTTGGCCACTGTGTAATCGGTATGCTTGCTCGGCCACAGGCAATGCCCGGCCACATGCTTCGTCGTCAACACGATATACTTCATGCCGGCGTCGCGGGCCACCGACACCCACTGATCGACATCAAGCCGGTCGGGGGCATAGACCGCGGCGGGCGTCTTGCCGTCGGGAATCTCTTTCTGCACGAACGTGCTCATGCCGAAGCAGATGAACATGCCGTATTGGAGCGATTCCCACTTCCGCAATTGTTCGAGCGACAATCGCTGGCTGCCCGGCGACGGCGAGCTTTCGGCGGCATTCAGTGCCATGCCAACCGGCGCGGCGCACGCAGCCAAACCGCTCGATGCGGCAACGCCCAGGAAACGCCGGCGATTCCATTGATTTATTGACCCGTTATTTTCATTTCTTGACACTGCAAACCTCCGAAGGGTAGTAACTGTCCATGGGGTTCTTATGTTTGCCACGGCTGTCCGGAACCCCGTGGTGGCAGGCTGATAAAACCCAGCTTTGTTTTTTGGGGGAATGACATCCTAACGCATCAATAAAATCCTAAAATCATAACCGGGAATAGGAATCGGACCGATCAAATTAGCCGCCGCGCCGGTTTCCTCGTCGGTGACAGAGTATTGCTTAAGATCGAGATGTGTAAACCGCAGCGTGACGGCTTTGGGCTTTGAATCCCAATTCCCCAGCAGGATGAGACGTCGCCGATCATTTTTCCAAGAATAGTAGCTGACCAATACCTTGGGGTCGTTCGAAGTGATTTGTTTCTGCTGCCAATAGGGAGCGAATTCCGCCTGGGAGACATTGTTCCGATCGAGGATCGTCCAAACGGATTCCACTTCGGTGTATTGGCCGCCGCTACAGGGGATATCATGGAGCAGGCAGCAAGCGAGCAAGGGACGGCTCCGCTTCAACAGCGTCGCCTTGTCCAACGTCGTCACGCCGGGCACAGTCCAGTTGCAGCATTGGCCGAGAAACTGCACCTCCGATCCAAGTGTCTGGGAACGGTAGACGGACTGCCACTTTTCCAGGGGCGTTTCGCTCATGTACACCTCGGGATGCGTGGGCGCCGTGTGCATGAACTCTTCGCCCGGATTCACGATGTCCACGAAGCTATGGACGCCGGGGCTGAAGGCGTCCCATTGGTGGGTGTAGAGGAATCCGTCCGGCTTGTAGTGGTGAATGATCTTGTAAAGCCGTTCGAACATGGCGCGGATGGCGAAGGTGTTGTAGGAAATGGGAATCCGGCCTTCGCGAAATACGTCTTTCCGGCGGCATCCGTGGCGGTCGCTGTCGCAGACGGTGTAGCTGCCAAAGTCCAGATACAGGCCCACAAGATCGTAGTCCCGCATCAACTGGTCCGTGTAATAAGTCATATAATCCGCGAAGCCGCTGTTGGGACATACGGTCGCGTAAGAGTAGAATTTCTCCTGGCCATTTTCCTCCCAGCGGGAACGGTCGGTTCGGGGGCAGGTGCGTCCATCCCGCAGGACGTCCCACTGGTAACCGTAGTAATCGTAAAGCGCGTTATTGTCCGGCATGGAGTTTCCGCAGCCATACGGCATGCTGCCGATGCCCTTGTTACGATAGGCCTTGATCGAGGCGCGCGCCTTGTCCGGGTCGAGGAATCGCGTGAACAGCCAGACACACTCGAACCAGAACTCTTTCTCCCATCCTTCACGCACCTGCAAGGTCTGGCCTTTCTGGGCTTTCCATCCCCCGTCGTGAATGGCGCGAAAATCCTTGCGCAGCGGCTTCGTGGGCGTGGCGATCAGTCCGAAAACATACGGCACTTCCCCACGCACGACCACCGGAGACATAATGATGTCCGCACGAATCAAGGCGTGATCGCCGGCCCTGAGAAGACGAATCGGACGGTCGTCTTTTGGATAGACCCAGTTTGCGTCGGTGTCCGTAAACAGGCAGATACCGGCCGTTTCGTTCGTAAACCACGCCTCCGGGAATCCGGACACCACCGCCTTGGGGTCGGTTGTCCACACAGGGTTGTAGGTCGCGTCAACGCGGGGAGTCAACGCGTACCGCGCCACAGCCTTGGGCACCGGCATTTCCAGCGCGAGCGATTCGACCTTGACCTCGCCCTGGAGGGGAGCCAGGGTCAAATCGTAGCGGATCAGGCCGTCATAATCGACGCGCCGCTTCCAGCGCAAGCGGAGTTGTGCTTCCTTGCAGACGGCCGTGCCGTCCGCCAGCCACCGGTCATCTGCGGTCTCCGTCACCTTGCTTGCCACCGGTTGAAAGACGTTGGTTTTGCCAGCCACGCAAACCTTCAGCAAGGGTTCGCCGACCAAAACTTCCTGCCCCAGACTCCACGCCCGCTTGGGGAAGGGGCCTTGGCCAAATTCGTATTTGCGTTGCAGCAGCGTAACGGCCCCTTTTTCATTCCGCAACGGCGTCCACGGTGCAGGAACCGACCGGTCGAGCCCCTTGCGGTCCGCCAGAAATTGCGCCGAAGGCCGTTCCAATGTCTGGGTCTTTTCCCACACTTCCGCCCCGCCGCGCACCTTCAAACGGATCGTATAGCGGCCCATCGGCGGATCCCGGAACGGAAGGACGATCTTTTCACTCGTCGACCTTGGCGTCACTTCAGTCGTTCCAAGGACTTTTCCGTCCGGTCCTTCCACGGTCGCCACAATCCGAATCTTGCCTGCGGCAAGGTTCGGGCCAACTTTCTCGATGAGCCCCGCGAGATCCGCCTCGATTTCGATCACGTTGTCATGTCGTACGAACTGGAAGTCAAATGGATCCCGCACATAAAACAGCGAACTGTAGTCAAATACCGGTTCGCGCTCACCGGCCAGAAAGGCCTGTAGTGAAAATACTCCTTGCTTTTTCGACCAGCCCAGCGTTTCTTGAATCGCCACCCGCTGTACCGTCAGCGCGAGATCCTTCTTATCCACCGCAATTTGATGGTCCTCGGAGCACACCCGCAATGCGGCGCGGATCGGCTTCCCGCCGCGTCCCTCCATTTGAACGTTCAGTTTTCCATAGCTTAACTCGCCGAGACTATGGATCCGCAAGGCGGTCGCGTCCGGCATAAACCGGAGGCGTCCCATGCTCTTCGTGCCCTTAAGACCTTTGCCGCCCGACGACCAGGACAACCAGCGGTCAAATGCGCCGCCCAGCATTTCTGCCCGCGGACGGTGAAGACTGAAATTGGCCTCCAGCGGTTTATCTGAACCGGGCTTATAGCCGAGGTCCTTGAAGGGAATTGCCATCTCCGCCGTCCATCGGTCGGCTTCTTTACTAACGGCGAAACGGAAAGTCGCCTTCCAACGCCAATCCTTGTCTTTGCGATAGGCATAGGTCCCATTGGGAGCGACGGCAAACTGGCATCCCATCTCCTCGTTGTCGCCTGGACGGCGGCAGTCAAATTCCGCTTCGTCGCCACTCCAGATGCTTGCGCAATGATCGAACTTGGCCTGGCGCCCTTCCGTCGGGAGCGTCCAATTCGCATCGTGGGGAATGTCGTAACCGAGGTAGAGACAATCGTTGTCGTATTTCACGAACACCCACGCCGGAAGGGCGCCTTCCTCCTGGGGGAAAAACTTCTTCGAGAGTGGAACTTTCGTGGCGTCATCCCATTCGCCCGGCGCCAGTTTGCCGTCCAGCGTAATGGCGGTGCTGGCTTTGGGTACGGGCAGAACCGACGGCCGAATCTGCTCCGCCATCGCCGACGCGGTTTTCTTATATAGGCTCACCACCTCGTCATCGTTCAGCGCCTTGGAATAGACCTTCACCTCGTCCAAAAGCGTCGTGTGGTTGCATGCATTGTGCCAGAAATTAGTGGGCATGAACCAAAGCCGGTCTGCGTCGCCAGGTGGCGGCATGGTCACGGTCAGGCCGTAGTAATATCGCCCCACCTGCTTGCCATCCAGATAAAGCTTGTTTTCCTGGCTGTTCCACGTCAGGACCACGTGGGTCCATTGTCCTTTTGCCAGTTTCCCGTGCCATTTTAGGGACTGTTCGTCCGTTATGTCGTACTCTTTTCCCTCGCAATAGGACCGAAATGACAACAGTCCGTAGTTTGCGCCCGTGTTGTTGTAATAGAGAACATACGACCAGCCCTCGCCGGTCTCCCTGCCCAAGCACCAGATGGGCACAAATTGGTGGTGCTGGTTTCCCCAATCCACCGGTTGAATCCAGAAGGAGAGCGTTCCCTGTCGCGTATCAATATGTCCCAGCGCCTTATAGGAAAGCGTCTGCCCCGGCTGGATCGCCAGCGCGTTGAGCACCACGCCGGGTTCATACTTGAATTCGCCCTTCTGGGGAGGAAGGGCCGGTATCACTCCACGGGGCGAAAGGGCGTTTGGTACGCCCTCGTTGAAATCCGCTTCCAGGATGATTTCGGCTGCCAACGCGTCAAGAGAGTGGCAAACGAAAGCAACCAGTGCGACGAAAAACAAAACAGTTCTGTTGCGGAAGTGGAACATCTGAGGTCTCCATCAGGTTGCCAAGTGTACCACTTCACACCCCGGTGAGCAACGATGGGGCGGGTTGGTGAGCGAGGTGAGCTTCGACAGCGACCGTGAGGAAAGAGAAGACGTTTCGGCCCTGCTGGCGGCACGCTTCGATGACGGTCAGCATGGTCTCGACGAGGCGGCTGCCGCCGGCGCTCTGCGTCCCAAAAGAGAGCTTTCGCCTAATCACCCGCCGTATGCAAACCGCATTCGGTCTTCGCTTTGCCGGTCCATCGTCCCGCGCGCTCGTCCTCGCCGGGCGTGACGGAGCGCGTGCAGGGCCAGCAACCGATGCTCGGATAGCCCCGATCGTGCAGCGGGTTGTAGGGGACCCGTTCGTCCAAAATGCGTTTCCACACGTCGCCCTTCGTCCACGTGGCCAGAGGGCTGATCTTCACCAGGCCGAATTTCTTGTCCCAGCGGACGATTGGCGTGTCGGCGCGGGTCGGGCTTTGATCGCGTCGAATGCCCGTGGCCCAAGCGTCGTAACTCCTCGCCACCCGATGCAGCACGGTGACCTTGCGATCGAAGCAGCACTGGTCGGGATTGGACTGGTGGATGGGCCCGCCGTGGGCCGCCTCATAGTCCGCGACCGAGAGTTCCGGCCTTTGCAAGTCCACGACGATCCCGTACTTTTCGGCGATGCGATCCCGCAACTCCAGCGTCTCCCGAAACTGGTAGCCCGTGTCGAGGTTGAAAATATACACCCGCGGCTCGATCTTGGCGAGCATGGAAATAATGAGACAGCCCTCCGGCCCGAGTCCCGTGGCCATGGTAAAATTGGGAAAGTACGTCGTGACGGCCCAAGTCAAAATGTCCTCGGCGGAGGCCGCCTCCAACGCCGCGTTTTGGCGGGCGATCATTTCGACTTGCTCGGGCGTCGGCAGACGCACCGAGTTTCCCGGGGGGGCCGGTTGGGGGCGAGGCACTCGGTCGCCAAGGGGAACTTGCTCGGCTTGGCCTCGCGACAATAATCCAGCGGTTGCATCGCTCATAGTCGCAGCTCTCTCATTCGGGGGGTTGCTTGAGACGACTGGTCGAATTATACCAGGGCATACCACGGCTTGTAAATAAGTATTATGATTAACATAATGATATATGTGCGGCCGTTCGATGAAATCGTCTAGAGTAGAAGTGAGAATTGAGTCAAACCGGCTGCGAAATACTGCCGATGACGGTATCTGCACAACAGCATGTGGGGTTAACGATGAGCGATTGGGTTGACATTACGTTTCAGTGCCTGCCGCTACGTTCGATAGCCTGTTTTGCGCCTCCGGTAGACGCCACGGACGAAGTGGCGGCCACGTATGCGAAATTGCGGTCGGCGGCGCAAAAGCACGGCCTTCACAACACGTACTACTTGCACGGTGGGAAGTGCATCTTCCACCTCACGAACGATGAGCAAATCGGCGTGTTGGAGTTCCGTTTTGCGGGAACCATTCTGACCGACGCCGAGGACATGCACACGCTTCGTTGTGATTTGGAAGCGGAGATGACCGGTGAGACCTGCGACTGGCTGGTCACGCCGGTGGTCGACTGGTTCGCCGAGACGGTGCGCGAGGCCGTGAAGGTCGAGTTCGACCGTTTTATCGCGGCGGGCGACCTGGAAAAGACGATTCGACGGCTCGAAGCGCTTCAGGAGGCCAGCAACGCCCAGGGAGGGTTCCTGGGGGCTTGGCTGTAGGGCCCCGGCGGTGATGGGACTGCTGGGACTAACTGGGACCCCTTTGTCCCATTGGTCTTATCTTGACCCACACTGGTGCGTTTCGCGCACCCTACGTTTGCTGCGTTTGCGATACAGCCCAAAACTCACGCATGCACGTGCGGGAGCCAGGTCAGTCCGGGCACGTCCCGCACTTCGTCGGTGCCTTCGTGGACCAGGCGGATCCGCATCAAGCGGCAGAATCGTTCCAGATCCAGGCCGTGATCGCCGTAGAACGTCACCCGGTGCAGGCCGCAGGACCAGCCTTCCAAGTATTTCTCCGGATGTTCTACGCGGACCGTGAGCTTGCTGCGGCAGCCGCGATCCACCAGCGGGCTGTCGATGGCCTAGCCGGTGGAAAACAACATCACGTCGTTGCCGATCAGCCGGGCCATGGAGACCGGTTGGTTCACGGGCAGTTTGACCTGAAGCACCGCCCCTCGATTGTCCTCCAGATGGCTGCGAATGATGTAAGGATGCGTGGGGCCATCGACGCCGAGCATTTTGAGCGGCGCCACGCAATGGGCCATCAGGATGGTGTTGTTCGAATAATCGAAGCAGGGATCGTTGACGAAGCCCGGCCGGCCCACCAAATAGTTAAAGACCAGGTGGGTCATGGCCGACTTCAGATCGGCCTCGCAGATACCGCCGGAACCGCTGCTGTTCAGCCGTGCATAGCCCAAGCAGGGGTAGCCCATGCCGCGATCGATCAGGCCCGTGCCGAGGCAATTGATCGTGATCGTGGCGGCCTGCTCGGCCTGGATCAGGTGCTGCATCGCCAGCGACATGCGGGCCGCCTTGAGGATGTCGCTGGGCTGGGGCTCGACTACCTTGGCGGCTTCGCGCAGCCACTGCTCGGCCTCGGCCTTGGCTGCCGCGTCGTTGACGGCCTGGTACGCCCGCTTGAGGTCCGCTAGCCGCAGCGACTTGATTTGGGTGCCGAACTTTTCGGCAATCGCTTGCACGTACTTCGGATCGGCGTCGGTCGTGTTGACGTAGAGGATCTTGGCCGTCTTCAGCCGGCCGATGGCACGCAACGGCCGCACGGCCCGTGCGATGTCTTCTAGCTTGCTGCTGGCCCAGCAGTCGATGCGCTTGCCTTCGCGCTGGCGGGCCGCGATGGTGTGCCACTCGTGGCCGCAGTAGGTCTCGGCAAACAACACCGTGGGAGCGTTGAGCGTCGAGAGCTCGTCCAAGAGCTTGCCGGCGCCCATGGTCAGTTGCAAGACGAGGATGCCGTCGACGCCCGCCAATTTTTGTTTGAGCGGGGCAAGGTCGGTCTCGGTGGTGACCAGGCCGCAATCGACAAGGTCCAGATCCGCCAGGGCGGGCTGCAAGCGGGCCAGTTCCTTCTCGAACCGCTGCCGCTCCGCCTCGACGTCGACGGTGGCCTTAGGCCAGCCGGGATGTTGGGCGCCGAAATAGACCTTGGCGATACGCACCTTCGGCAAAGCCGCGGCGGGGATGGGCGAATCCGCGGCCACGAGGCTTTCGCCGGCCGCCATGACGCTCATCGATGCCGCTCCGGCCGCCACGCCTTCCAAAAAAGTCCGCCGCGAAATGCAATCGCACATGGGATGGTCCTCGGGCAAAAAGGGATATCAAGGAAGGAATCGGTGTGGGACGAAACCGCCGAGACGGTTTTTCCGCAACTGGACCGCAATGGCCGGCCACACGAGTGACGCGGGCACCCGCGCTTCGTCACCCCCAGCGTACTGGCTGCCATCGAAGCTGTCAATCAGCGCAAGGCGGCGGGTGCGGTAGCGGATTGTGATGGGGCAACCGATCGCGCTGTTGAAAACGGCCTCGGTGCCGTTCCGCGGCGTCCCACTCCCCACAACGGAATGCCACGGAGGGCATTCCCTACAGCACTATAAGGCATTGCCCAACAGCGCTGTAGGACCGGCTGTCGCTTAGCGGCCGAGGGCTTCCGGGCCAATCTTTTCGCCGCCGTTGCGGGTGAAAAACGCGTTCAGTACCGTCGGATCGACCGACGCCGAGACAAACCGCACTGAGCCGTCGGCCAGCCCCGCCAAAAATCCATCGGGCCACGCGCCCAGCAGCCCCCGTTTCGGGTCGCGCGGGTCATACTGGAAATCGTCCGGCTGGGTCCAGACGACCGCCTTCGCGTCGGAAACCTCGACCGTCATGATCGTGTTCGACGTACCGTCCGGAATCGCCGCCATGCTGATCCCCGTTGTGCCCGGAAAGACGGTATTCGGGCCGCGGACCGTGAGATAGGGTGTTTTCTCGGCCTCAATGGTGCTGTTCCGGCTCCTGTAGACCGCCGGCATGCGGGCGATCAAGGTCTTGTTGTGCTCGCTGTCCCACGGCTCGTCGAGATGGAATTGCTTGTATAGCTCGTCCTGCTCGAGGAGCGGCAGGATGAGCACACGCCAACTCAGCAGCGGCTTGCCGCCCTTGCCGGCCAGGTAGGCCGGCGGGAAGGTTCCCTTTGCCTGGTGGTACTCGTGCATCGCCAGGCCGATCTGCTTCATGTTGTTGGTCGACGGTTGCCGGCCGACGTCCTGATGCTTCGCCGCGGGGGCGGGCCGGTGCCGGGACTCTGGTGCAGGCACGAAATGCTTGCCGTCGAAGACCTCCAGCCGATCCTCGATCAAGTCAGCCACACGATCGCCTTCGCGCAGTCCCATGGACGACACCTCGAACATGACCGGATCGATCGGCTTGTTCACCTGCGTCTTCAGCAACGTGAAGAGGCGATGTTGCGTGGGCAAAGCTTTCGAACCCTTGCCGCCGTTGCCTTCCCACATGCTGAACTCGACTCGGCAAGGAATGAAAACGCCGTTCTCTTTGCGGAACGTATAATTCTCGCTCTGCCGCAACCGTCGTTGGTTTTGGAATTCAAAGGACACAACATTGAAACCGGCCTTTGAGGAAAAGAAAATTTTCGCGGTCCCGTCCAGCTTGAAGCCCCGAATGAGAACATATTCCATGCCCGCTCCTGTCCCGCGCTCACGAAGCGTCGTGTTCCTCTTGGCATATTCCCCAACCTCGGCGCCCAACTTGCCCCGTAGCGCATCGGCCAACATGGCACACATTTTCCAATACGGCCGGCCGTTGCCGAAGAAGGTAAGCGGATTGACGTAGCCCTGATGGCTGTATTGTTCCGCGGCCCTGGACGGCTCGCGGTAAAGGACCCGGAAGGCTTCGCCCGGCCCCGGCCCATCGATCCGCGGAAAACCTCCCACGCGGTGTCGCAAATCGCTGAGCGAAAAGCGGAGCAATCGTTCTCGATCTCTCACCCACCGAGACTCGGAAAGCTCATCGGCCGGATGCAGGAATTCATTACCGAGGATCTTCTTGGGCTCGACGGCCCGGTAATTGACACGAAGGCGTTCCCGGCCGGGCTCGGCAAAGAACTCCACCAGCGCGTGCATAACCTCCTCATACTGCGGGTTGTGAGGATTCGTATACCGATTGTGCTCCTTCATGTCGAAGGTCCCGCTCCAGGAGTCTATCGCCTTGTAGCTGGCTTCCATCCGCTGGCCCAGCACGTCGAGGGTGTTGGCCAGTTCGCTCAATGGGATTTCGCGTCCTGCCTCGGCGCCGGCGCCCTTGTCTGGAGCAGCACCGACCGGTTGCGTCGGAGCAGCCATCGATTTCTTTACAACGCCGTGCGATTCCACCAAGGCATAGCCTTCGGGCACCGTCAGCTCGAACAGATGCTTGTCGAACGCTTCGTTCCAGCGGAAGTCGTCGAGCGTCCTGGCCTGGGCATTGGCGACCACCGCGTGGACCCGCAACGGGAGTTTGCTCTGAGTGTCGAGCCACAGCTTGACCCAGGGAACCTTGAAGCCCATGAACGCGATGTCCTTGACGCGGAACACGTGGCAATGCGTGTCGCCGATTTGCTCATCGGGCAGCCGCTCGGCAGGGGCGTCTTTCATCCGCACCAGATCCAAGAGCGGATTGCTGCCGAGCACCCTCAGCCCGTCAGAATCCTTCTTCAGGTCCTGGATCACGGCGGTCTTCGACGACCGTTCCACCCACAGCGTCTTGCCTTCCAGAAAATCGGTGACGTAGAATCGAGTCGAATCTTCTACTCGAATCCGCGAGCCCTCCAAGTACACCTGCGAGAGCTGCTCGGATTCGCCGCAAGGTACGTGAAGCGTACAAGTGGCATTGCGGACCTTGGCCAACCGATCCATGGCGTCGGCCCAGGCATTGGCCGTGCCTTGGCTGAAGAACACCCATGCCCCAAGGATTAGAAACAAGCCCAGAGCCGCCGCGCTCGTGCTATAACGGACGATACGAATCATCGTGGCTCTCCTTTTCGCAATGATGCTGGGTAGTGACCGGAGATCGTTAATTGCCTCGGGGTGCGCTTGCCGCCATTGGGCGAAGTCGGGTTGCGGCCGCAATTGCACCGCGCTGCTCAGCAGTTCGTCGAGCTTTTGCCGCTTTGGATCGCTCATAGTTACACCTCTCCGAATCCGTTGCCGCGCAACCGCTCGGCAAGCATCCGTCGGGCGCGAACCAGCCGGCCATGCACTGCTTCGGAAGACAGGCCCAGGTGGGCGGCAATTTCCTTATGCGAGAGCCCCGTGAAATAGTGCAACACCACCACTTCCCGCCCCCTGACGGGCAACTGCTGTACCGCCTGTTGCACCAGATCGCTGGAGTGTGACTGGGGGTTGGCCGCTGGGGCCGCCGTGTCCTCCAGGACGCCACGCTCACGGCGCGAGCGGGCCATGCGTCCGGCCACCCGCTTGGCAATCGTGCAGATCCAGGGCCCGAAGCGATCGGCTCGCCGCAGCCGGGCCAGTTCGCGGCTGGCGATCACAAAGGCATCCTGGGCCGCATCCTCGGCCAGATGGCGATCGGACAGCATGCAATAGGCGACCCCCACCGCCGCCAGGTAATTGCGGCGGTACAGTTCGCCAAAATCCTCCACGCCGCCGTTTCGGGCCGCTTCGACCAGTTCGGCTTCCGTCCGCGTATTCATGGCTCTGTAAAGCGGTTTTCCTTAGTGGACCGCCCACAGTATAGTGTCGCGAACGGCGAAATATGTGCGCGAAAGCGCGGGCCGGGGATTGTTGGGGCTCTTTCTGCCGCCCCGGGGAGCGCAAAAGCGGGGGTGGCAGGTCAACCGCCACCCCAGCATTGCCACGTTTTTCGTTCCTCAGGGCGTGCCGCCCCGAGACGCCCTGCCCGTTAGAAGGCGGGAGCAAGACGCTAAACTTCTACCAGGCATTCGTTTAGCTGTCTTTCCAGCTCCTCGTCGGACCACGTATCGCAGGGGCCGGATGCCGAAGTGGCCGGCGGTTGTGGCTTTGCCACGGAGAACCATGCCTGGGCGACCAGAACCAACAGGTAGCAGCCGGCGGCCAGATAGAAGTTGATCGATATGCCGAGGTAAATCGAGATAAACACGGCCAACGCCGAGCACAGGACCCCAAAAACTCCGTTAAGGGCCCAGTACCAGGGCGTATCTTGTTTCGAGAGCGCTTTGGCCAGCCGCATGCCCGTGGGAAAGAACAGCCCCAGGAGGACGCCCACCGGAAAAATCATCGCGATGCAGGCGGCGATGCGCGTGGAAAGCGAGGCGACAATCAAGTGGGGGCAGACAGCGCTGAGCAGGAATCGCAGCCCCAAAATACTGGCCGCGGCCACGATCGGGTAGACAAACAGCCAAGGTTTCTTCGTCAAGGGCAACCGATCGCTCAAGCAACTGCCCACTCCCGTGCTGGCGATCAGGGCAAACAGCAGGATGCCCAAGGCATAAATCGGATGGCTCAGCACGACGGTGAGCCGCTGAATCAGGGCGATTTCGGTGAGCATGAACGCGGCGCCGATCAAGGAGAAATAGAGGAGCCCCGGGCCCATCACCCGCAAGGACAGCTCCCGGCCACGGCCCACCGATTTCCCCACGAACAGCGGAAGCACCACGGTAGCCAGGGCCACGATTAGCAAAATTACCGTCAAGCCAACCAGCGTCAAACTGGCGGTTTGGTTGCCGTGGAGCACGCCGAACGACACCACGTCATAGGCCGCGGGAATTTGCCCCAACCGAAGCATGTTGAAGAAGTAAGGGTTTTCATCGGTGGTTGGCGAAACGTTGATGTCGGCGGTTTCCGCGACCGCCGCAAGCTGTTCAGGTGTTTTGGCCAGAACGATGTCGCGGTACAGCTTTTCCTTGGGCAGTTTGCCCGGGGCCAGCAAGACCTGATAGTGCAGCTTCTTGCAGGTGTCGGTCAGTTTTTGCAGATCGTCCTGGGCAAAGGGCTCCCGGCTCATAATCAGCGTGGCCAAGACACCGCTGCAGGCAACGGCCAGGTGCCGGGACGGCTCTTTGACGCCCCGGCTTTGCAGCGTGGCCACGGCCAGCGAGAGGAGCCGGCCCGTCTCCAAATTGTGGGGATTGTTCCAGCGAGAAACCGTGAATAGGCCATCGCGCTGGAGCCGATCGAAGAAGATTCCCCAGGATTCCACCGTATAAAGGCAATTCTCGGAGAGCGAAAAGGCGCCCGCCCCGGTTGCCGCCCAGGTGTCGATGAGCGACATTTGGATCGTCGAGTACCGCTCGGGATGCATGGACAAGTAACTGCGCGCCTCGTCCGTGATGAGCGTGACGTCCGGCCGGCCGGCGATGCCGGCGAAATCGCGACAATCATCTTGCAGGAGATCGACAAAAATGGGGTTGATCTCGATGCCGGTGACGTGATGAACGTTGAACAAGAGCGCGTTTTGAACATCCTTTCCTCCGCCCACGCCGATGACGCAGGCATTGCCCTTGCGCCCCAGCCAATAAGCAAGACTGGTCAAATCGTAACGCAGATGCTCGATGTCCTGCGGCGAGTGAAACCGTCGCATGGTGGTGCCGGCTTCGCCGTCAATATTCAGGCTCCGCTGCAAGACCGGCTGCTTCGGCGCCACGGGGCTCGCGCCCCAATACTGCGGCTGGGCGAAAACTTCCGGATAAACGGCGATGCGGGAAAAGGAATTCCAACGATCGACGGCGTAGACATTGGCAAACTCGACGCCGCGACCCTTGACGATGACCGGCCTTATGCCATTGCGGTTCTGGGAGTTCAAAGCGCCCCCGCTGAGAAGAAGGAGAACGAGCAGCAGGCTCCATTGACGCTGGGGGGTCATTTCCTTCCTGGCGCAGAACAGCCATCCCGCCAAGGCCCCCAAGGCGCCGCAGAACAGGATCATACTGGGAGCGTCCACCATATTCAGTCCAAACAGAACAAAAAGGCACCCCAACGAGGCGCCAAACAAATCGCTGGCGTAGAGACGTCCCATGGGAAGATCACGCTTGGTCAGCACGGCCGCCACGATAATGCCCGAATAATAGAATGGAACGGCACAGATCAGCGTCGTCGTGAGCAGAGAAAGATAACTCATGGTCGTGCCGAACATGGCCACGGGAAGCAAGCACAGCAACACCAGGCAGACCGGAATGCTCAAGGCGTAGCGCACGCAGGCGGTGAACAGGCTCCGATAGAGCGTCTGCCCCTCGAAGAGCCGGCCCCGCAAGTACACGCGTGTTGCCCCCGCCGTCATGCCCAACATGCCGGTGGAGATCGCGAAAAAGGACAGATGGTACCATGTCGTAACGCTTAACAGCCGGACCAGCGTGATCTCCAGGGAAAGGGTGGAGAAGGCGATGAAGAACAAGCCGAGATAGACGTACATGGAACACTTCCGTTCGTGGTGGGGCAGGGTTCGTGGCGGGGTACAGCGGCCGATGTGGGGCCTGGCGATCAGGCCATCGGGGCCATTTGGCGGGGTCAATGCATTTCAAGTATGGCACGTCTTTTTCGCATCGGCCGCTAGCGACAACGCAATCCGCGCACGTTTCCCGCCTTCCACAACCCGCAAGGCCGGATCTACCGGCACGGCCCGCAACATAGGGTAGGGTGGGACCAGCGCAGCGCAGTCCCACCAGAATGCGGCCCGGGAGATTTGTAGAATGGGACAATCGCAACCGGTGCCACCAAAATGCGCCCGGGTTGGCGTTGGTGGGACTGCACTTCGCTTGTGCTAGACGCAATCGAGAGCGAAGTTGCGCATCTGTATAACGTCAACAGTTTGTGGGCCAGAGGAGGTTAAGAGATCGAGTTCACCGGATTACCTCCTTCGACGACACAACAGCGTTCGCGAAATTGCATCGAGCACGGTATCAAGGTGCTTGCCTACATCCTCGGCAAGGAACCGTAACACGAAATAGCCGTTCTCCTGCAGAAGCGCGTCTTTGCATCGGTCGCGACGGTAAGCTTCAGCACTGGCCAAATGCTGGCCACCGTCAATCTCGATGGCGACACGCGTGTCGACGCCCAGCAAGTCCACTTCCATCTGTCCCCAACCATCAAAGGGAATCGGTAACGCGATATTGAGGCGGAACTGTCCGGCGGTTTCCGGCAACGTCTCCAGGCGTCGGTAAAGAAATGCCTCGCTGGCGCTCCGCGCACGCTGGATTCCTTCGGCGTCTTGGGGCACCGTCCGTGCCGCGTCGACGAACAGATTCGCCAGCGGTATATCGACGCCGTCGCGAACGAGTCGCCGCACACTGGCCGCGTAGTCGTTTTTCCATTGCGGGTCGACGGGAAGCGGGACATCGGCCGGCCAGCCCGGTACCGCACTGGCGGGCAACAGAATCGTATAGCCGAGAGCTTCGTAGCCGCGGCAGCGCCGATCGAACATCCGGGACAGCATGGGCACATTCAGATCGGCGTAGTCATAGACGCGGACCTCGCGCTTGCGATCATAGCGGCGATGCAGTCGGCCGACGTATTGGGCGATGGTCCCTCGCCATGACACCGGCAACGTTAGAAACAGAGTATCCAGCCGCGGATCGTCGAATCCCTCTCCGATGTAGCGCCCGGTGGCAAGCAGGACCCGATCCTCGGTCTCGCGAATGGCTGCCAAGCGAGCGAGGATCGCCTGGGCCTCCTTGGGCCGCGCACCGCCGCGAAGCACGATAAGGTGCCGAATGCCTGACGACAATCGAGTAACGAGGTTGGCGAGATGCTCATTGCGTTCGGTCAGAACCAAAGGCGAGCGGCCTTCCCGGACGGCTTGGACGACGTCATCGCAGATGACCCGATTGCGCTGATCGTCAGCGATAAGTTCACTATAGAGATCGTGGAACTGAATGCGCACGTCTGGATTCGCTGCCTTCACTGGGCAGAAGGAGGTTGGGCGGATCAGCACAGTGTGCTGAAAAGGATGCGCGGCGGCCTGCGCCTTGGCGTCGACGCGGTAGCGCACGGGGCCACACTGCATGAAGACGATCGGATGGTGGCCATCCTTACGTGTGACGGTGGCAGAAAGGCCCGTTATGTATCGCGCCTTCGCCCGGCGAGCCACTTGCTCAAAGCTCTGGGCTGACAAATGATGGCACTCATCGACGATAAGATGACCGTATTCAGCCACGCAGTCTTTGACGACGCCCTTGCGCACCATGCTCTGAATCACGGCTACGTCTAGCGAACCGGTTGGCTTCCGTCGGCCACCTCCCATGCGGCCAATCGCCTTCGATGGTAGACCGAGAAACGCCGACAACCGTTCCACCCACTGTTCCAGCAATTGGCGACGATGCACGAGAACCAGTGCGTTGACGCCGCGCTGGGCAATGAGCCACGCAGCCACGACAGTCTTCCCGAATGCAGTCGTTGCCGACAGGATGCCGGTGTCGTGGGCCAACATCGCGTGAGCGGCGGTCGCTTGCTCAGGCCGCAACTCGCCATGAAACTCGACGTCCAAACGCGTACCGACACATCTTTCATCACGAATGGACATGGCGATGTTCAGGTCGGCGAGCAGTCCCTTCACGTCTTCCAAGCAGCCGCGTGGCAGCCCCACGTGCCGGGCATGATCTTCAGCGCAGCCGATGATGCGTGGTTTATCATAGGTCGGCAAACGCATTGCTTGCGCCTTGTAAAACTCCGGATTCTGAAAAGCCGCCAGCCGAACCAGTCGATTGCGGAGGCCCGGTGGCAATTGGTCCTTAGCAATGTAGATCTGGTCGCCGAGGATCAGTTCCAGGTTCCCGGGCAGCGGCCCGGCAACAGGCGGTTCCTTCTGCCGGCGCGAGGGAGGCGCCGACCAAGGCTCGGCGTCATCTTCGTCCATCAATGCAATGCGAACCCCAAGAACACGTCCACGTCTTTCCGCCTCTCGAACGATATGTTCGATCGCGGAGCGGCCATTCTTTTCGACTGTGGACAGGAATGCCCATTGATCGCGATACGGAAGCCCCCACTGGTCGAGAAAGACGCTGTTGCCGAGGTCCCGCGGGCGTTTCTGCAGCGGCAGGGCGATCAAATTGCCAAAACCGCCCTGGGGCAACGTGTCCTGATTGGGAAAGAAACGATCATACGAATCCAAGCCGATATCCGGCCGGAATTCCATGGTCTCGGTCAGGATGTATGAGCCGAGTCTCCTCGCCAACGCGGCGGGGACAGCCTCCTGGAAGAACAGCCAAACGTGTCCGCCATTGCCAGATCGCGATCGCTCCAGCACAGCCGCGACATTCAAGCGGCGACACGTTTCCAAGAGGGCGCTGGCATCTTCCTCCCAATGTGTCTTATCGAAATCGGCAGCCAGGAAGAAGCAGCTTTCGTTGCTCAGCATCGGGTATACGCCCGCAACGAAATCGTGACCGGCATCATCGCGCCCGGAGAGATGCCAGCGAATTACATCGTCGGTGACGGGAAGGAAGCTGCGGTGCTGACAGTCGGCACATTTGACTTTCGGCTTCTGGCAGAGCCCCACGGCCCACTCGTTGACGCACGCGGGTTGATAACCGCATTTGCCGGTCTTGCGGCTTTCAAAGTGGCGTGGATAGACATCCTCCCGCCCACGAAAAAGCGAGCGAAACAAAGCGATCTTGGATTCCGGTGAGGATTGATAATGGACAGGCTCGTTCTTGGGCACCGTCGGTGGAGGCCCAACATGGGCAGCCCCGCTCGTTGCCGCGATCTTCTCCATCCAATGTCTCCCTATCAACGTCGCGTCGAATGGATGTGCTCGATCGGCGGCCGCGTGCGACATCATCCAGCAATGGCTGCTGCATTGCCGCGACTGTCCGCCGATCCCGCGAATGATATCGCCAATCCAACCAGTATGATAGCGGGCATCCTGCACCGGTTGGCGGTACCCCTTCCGCCAAGGGCTGACTTATGACGCGGGCAAAAGGGAGTAAATTGGTTTGGCCGGCCCGGAACACGCTGCCCTCCCCAACAATAGACCCACCCGCGGATGGCATTGACGTAAGTCAAGCACAAGGGACAATGGACGTGGTGAGCATTCATGACGCCTGATAACAACAAGACGGCAGAGTTGGCGCATTCCCGAGGAAAACCGTTTCCATGGCGGTGCCCGGAATGTGGGAAAAAGGAAGTGCGGCCTGCCACAGTGCAGCATACTTCGCAGATCAAGCACGATGGCTGTCTCTATACCGTTGAAGTTCCCAAGCTCCACATCCCGAAGTGCGGCGCATGCGGCGAACTCGTGTTCGACAATGACGCTGACGAGCAAATTGCCCAAGCGTTGCGCGAGCAGCTTGGCCTTCTTTCGGGCGCTCAGATTCGGAAGAACCGCGAGGACTTGGGTCTGAGCCAAAGGATTCTGGCCGAACACCTGGGGGTGGCCGTGGAAACGATCTCGCGATGGGAGAACGGCGCGTTGACCCAGACCCGAGCGATGGACCGCTATCTTCGGGTTTACTTCGGTGTTCCCGCTGCTCGCGCTGCTCTGGTGGGACAGTGCGGGAGTTCCCATTTGGGAGTTCACGTCGAAAGGTAAAGGCGCCCCGTCTTACCTCGCCGCGGCAAGGCCGTTCCTTTGCGGGCTCAAGGAGTGTGAGCGCTGATCAGAGAATCAAGAGGTCGCAAGCGTACCACGAAATACCACGAAACTCCTTGATTTACCACGAAATGTTGCTAGATTTCGCCATGGATTGCAGTGGTCTGCAATACCTCGCCACTTTGGCGTAAGTCACGAAAACACCGGACCTTTGATGCGATTTTCGGCTGGGGGTTGGTCCAGATTCGGGACCAAGAGGTCGCTGGTTCAAATCCAGTCGCCCCGACTTTTCTTAAAATCGAGCCCTTCGGCGAAAACGTCGAAGGGCTTTCTCTTTTCCAGGCAAAGACTTACGTCGCCTAAAGTACGGTTCAAACAAACGCAATCCAGGATCTCGCGCCGGATGGCCGGGTTTGAACCGCGCCAAACATCTGCGGCCCTTTGGGTCCAGTCGAAGAGGGCCAGGGCCGTTTCCCCTCGGGCTGGCGCCGTGTCGCCCAACTGGGCCAACGCCTCCTCCGCCCGGGTTGCCTCGGCCTTGAGTTCGTTGGATTTGGTCTTGAAGACCGCCTCCTCCACGGTGCCGACCAGATAGGCGTTCAGCAGGCGGTCCTGCATGTTTGCCAACTCCGTCTTCCGTTTGGCCAGCGAGCCGGCCTGCCGCCTCCGGTAGGCCGTCAGGTCGTTCACCGCCGCGCAGAGCTCGGTGCGGAACCAGGAGGCGACCTCCGGCGTCACCATACGCATCTTTGCCAGATCGTTGACGATGGCCTGTTCGAGATCGTCAGCCTTCCAACGGACCGTCGGATGATCGGGACCGGGATGGTTGTTGGCACACCGGTAATAGATGTGCTCGTGGACCCCGCCCCCCCTCAACCTACGGCGAACGCGTTCCCCGGTAATCGACTGGCCGCAGTACGCGCATCGGAGAAGGCCGCCAGCCAGCGGGTGCTGAGGCGTGCCCGTGCGGCGATTTCGGCCGTTCATGATGTCTTGGCAGGCGTTGAACGTTGCTCGGTCGATGAGCCGTTTGTAGCGTCCCTCAAACACCTGCCCATTGCGATGCAGTTCGCCGATATAGAAGCGGTTACTGAGGATCCAGGCAAGCGCCGTACGGTGGAAGCGGGGCTGGCTGGGGCGAAAGACATGGCCTTCGCGTTCCAATAGATCAACAAGGCTCTCGAAGGTATGGCCGCCCGCGGCGTACAGCTCGAATATGCGAATCAGCGTGTGCGATTTCTCCGGGTGCGGCTGGACCGGTTCTTCATGGTCGTCCACATTGATATAGCCGAAGGGTGCCAGGCCTGTCGGCCAGCCCTGGCGGACTTTCTCGTCCATCCCTTTGAGCACTTCCGACCGCAGGTTGTCGCTGTAGTACTGGGCGACCGCCGCCATCACGTTGAACGACAGCGCCCCTGCCGCCCCAGGACCGAACTGGTTGTCCACGAAGGCCAATTGGACGCCGCAGGTGTCTTCGAGTTCCTGCAACCGAACCGCGTCCCGCATGTTGCGGCAGACCCGGTCCAGCTTGTGGCTGAGGATGGCCTTGATCTTCTCCCGCTTGGCATTGGCCCGCACCCAGGCGAACATCTCGTTGAAGACGGTGCGTTCAGCCCCCCGTTTGGCCGACTCGGCCACGACGAACTCGCGGGCGATCTGCCAGCCAAGGGACTGTGCCCGGTCACGGGTTACTCGCAACTGGGCGTCGATAGAATAGCCTTCCCGCTGTTCGCGGGATGACACCCGTGCCCAAATCACTACGCTCATGGCTTCTTTCCCTCCTCTTCAACACGCAACAAAACCTCCGCCAGCCGTCGGACGTTCATCAATATCTCCACCGCTTCGTCGTCGCTGATCACTCGGCCGTAGGCTTTGGACCAGACACGACGGGCTTCGGCGATTCGCTCGTCCGACAGCCACTGCGTTGACAGCGGGCGCACGGTGGCCGGACCGGGCTCAGGACGAGGATACCCAGTCGGCGTTGGAAGTCCAGCCAGTTGCGGCGAAAAAGGCACGGAACGTTTTCCCCTGAAGATGTGCCGGGGTCTTCGTATCCCCCAGCCTCGTTCTTCAGCTTCAATTGTCCACGCCGATTAGGGACATGTCTGTAGCTTTCGGCCTGCGCCGCGAAACTCACATGCGGCGCATGTTCCGCGCATGTCCCTAATCCTTCGCGCATGTCCCGCGCATGTTCCACACATGTTTCGCGCATGTTTCGCGCATGTGCGGCGCATATGAGTTTGCGTGTCCTTGTTCCATAGTTCGATGATCGGGGTAGCATGGAGTATGGAGAAACGCGGTTGTGTGGCTCCGGTGTTTGTTCCTGCCAGCAGTAATACTGGTCAGTCAGAACCACGCGGAGCCATCTGCCGAATGGGCGAAGAAAAAACCCCGGAGTTCGGGCCTGCCAGCCCGCCGGGGTAACAGAGATTCGACGAATGGATTCTACTACGGTATCACGCCAACGGCAACGGGCTCCAAGGTCGCGTCGGCAATTGCCCCAAAAAGCGAGACCGGAGCTTGCCCGCTATTCCGTCGCATTCGTCCCCATCGACTCCATTACGCCCAGCCCGGAAAACGACGAGAGCTACGGACCGATCGAACACGACGATTCGATGGCCGACCTCATTGATAGCATGCGGCGGAAGGGAATGGAGGAGCCAATCCTGGTCACGGCGGACCATTTCATCTTGTCAGGGCACAGACGCCATTTCGCCGCGAAGTATCTCCGTTGGCAAGAAGTGCCCGTTCGGGTCAGGCCCGAAATTCGCCGTAGCGGGAACCCGCAGTACCATCGGGAACTCATCGAATACAACCCGCAACGCATCAAGACGGCCGGTTCGCTCCTGAAGGAAGCTCTCCTCCGCGACAACAACGCCGCCGACACCCACGCTGCCATCAAAGAGCGTCGCGAGGCGGCGATGACCGTCGACGCCGACTTCATGATTGTCGATGGCGAGAAACGGATCACGGCCATAAGCGACCGGCGTCAGGAGTTCCTGATGGCGGTCCAAGCCGTGATTCAACGCCTGCAGCCGTATTGGCCGTTGAGCATCCGGCAGATTCACTATCAGCTGCTCAATACCCCACCGCTGAAACAAAAGCCCAAGCGAACGAAGTTCGACCTGGAGCACTACCGCTACAAGAACGACGATTCCTCCTATGACTCGCTGGTGGACCTCCTGACAGCCGCAAGATACTCCGGCCGGATCTCCATGAGTTGTATCGACGACCCTACGCGCCCACAGAAGACGCACGGAGGATGGACGTCCGTGGCAGAGTACGTGCGATGGGAGGTTGGCAACTTCCTGGCCGGCTTCCATCGGGATCGCCAGCAGGACCAGCCCCGGCATATCGAGGTCTTCGGCGAAAAAAACACCCTGTATCGGATCCTGCAACGCGCGTGCACGGAATACTACGTGCCGTTCAGCATCGGCCGTGGCTTCTGCTCCATTCCGGTGTGGCGCGATATGGCCAAGCGATTCCGCGCCTCCGGCAAGGAGCGGATGACGCTCATCATCGTCAGCGACTACGACCCGGAGGGGCTGGAACTGGCGGACGACGCTGTCCGGTCGCTCGAGTTGCACGGCGTGCCCAGCGATGGCCATCGCATCGCCGTGACACGCGAGCAGATCGATGAACTGGACCTGGCCGAAGATTTCAATCCCGCCAAGGACACCAGCAGCCGCTACGACAGTTTCATCGAACGGACCGGTGACATCAGAACCTGGGAGTGCGAGGCGCTGCCGCCCGACTACCTGGTCGAGCAGGTCAAGGCCGCGATCGAGGCCAACATGGACAGGGAGGTGTTCGAGGCAGTCTGCGCTCAGGAGGAAGAAGATTGCGAAGAACTGTGTCGCATCCGGGAGGAAATCGCCAAGCAAATGGAGTTTTGATGCGGAAATCCACCAAGACGGAAAATTGCGCGCCGGCACCGAGCGATATCAAAGCGGACAGCCTACTGACGACGACAAAGGGCGTGGGCATGGGCCGTTCACAGACGCTGCATCCGTCGGGAATTCCTGTCGACGAGATTCTGCCCGTTCGCGAGGCCATGCGCCGTCTGGGGTGGGGACAGCATGCATTCAACCATGCCAAAAAACAGGGACTGCGCATTCTTACGTTTTCCAAGTATTCGTACATTTGGGGCACCGACCTGTTGGAGTTTTTGCAGTCGCAGCCGACCGTCGAACGGAAGGGAGGGCACGGACGGCCCGATCTGGTAGAGCGGCGGCAATCCGATTCCCCACCAGAAAGAACACTATGAAAAAATCGCGGCGGGGCAGGAACCCGCCGTGCAGAAAGGAGATCGAACCATGAGTGCTGTAGTTGATATTTGCGATGTGCGTAAGCCCCGGCCAAAGGCCCTGCCCGTCAACCCCGCTGGAATCCCCGCAGAACTAAGGGCACGTCGGCAGTGGGTCGTATGGCGGTTTACGTGGAAGGCGAGAGATGGGAAATGGGATAAGCCGCCTCTGCAGGTGAACGGACGGCCAGCGAAGGCAAACGACCCGCGGACCTGGACGAGCTTTGCCACTGCCTATGCCGCCTGCCAGCGGGGCGGGTGCGATGGCATCGGTTACGTCCCCACTGCGTCCGACCCCTTCACCTTTCTGGACCTGGACCATGTTGTGGATCCTGCCAGCGGTGCGATGGTGCCTTGGAGCGACACGTTGCGAGAACGCTTCGCAGGCGAGGTTCCTGAACCGGCCGTCCTCGTCACCAAGCTGGACAGCTACGCCGAGCTATCGCCCAGCGGCACTGGTGCCCGCGTGATAGTCCAAGGCAAGCTGCCCAAGGGCAAACGGAAGATAGGCGGGAAGGGAAACGGTTGCTCCGATGGCTTGGAATTGTACGACGAGGCCCACTACCTAACGATCACCGGCCAGCGGCTGCCGGCGTCCCCTGCCACCATCCAGGAGCGGACGGAGGTCTTGCACCGGCTGCACACGTTGGTGTTCGGGGTACCCAGGCCGGCCTCCGCACCTCCAACATCCACCGGCACCGCCCCCATCAACCTGTACCTCGAGGACGCGCTGCTGATAGCCAAGGCCAGCGATGCCAGAGGCGGGGAGAAGTTCCGCCGCCTTTGGGCCGGAGATGCCTCTGGTTATGCAAGCCGTTCGGAGGCCGATTTCGCCCTGGCGGGGCGATTGGCATTCTGGGTGGGGCCTTTTCCCGATCGAATCGAACGACTGATGCGGCAGTCCGGCCTGGTGCGGCACAAGTGGGACAAGGGGCATTACCTTGCCCGAACGATCGAGAAGGCCCTGCAAGGCCGGACCGAGTTCTACGATCCTACGCGGATAGGTTGCGGATCGGTTGCAGATGGGTTGCATTGTGACGATTCAACCTTACAGCCGTGTTTAGAGGTAAGGACGAAAAGGCACAAAACAACCTATCCGCAACGTATCCGCAAAGCATGGGAAACCAATCCGTGGGATTGCTCAGCGGTGTTCGGCGTGGCTGCGCGGAAAGACGCCTCTCCGGCGTTGCTTCCGGCTGCTTGTGGTCGGCGGGATTGCCCCATCTGCGGCCCGCGATGGAAGCTGAAAAACTACCGGCGGTTCCATGAGCACATCATGGCGCACGACGGGGAACTGTACTGGGGCGCCGTGGCCGATTACGACTGGCGAGCGGTTGCCACGGATATGCGGCGGCAGGCCAAAAAGCTGGGAATACCCCTCCGTTATGTCACACTCCGCGGCGGGGATGAGATCACGCTGACGGTGATCGCCAGTGTGCCGGTGGGGGCGTTCGCGAAGCCGATCCGGAAGCCGGAGGCGTTGATGCTGTTGGAAGAAGCAATCGACACCGCGGCCGTGGGCCCTCGCCCCATCTCGGCGTCTCGGCAGTGGGGCGTGCTCCACGAGGAGGACGTCGAGATAACAAAGGTCGGAGGCGGCTGCTCGCTCCGCTCTTTCAAGGTGGTGTTGGAGGCCTGGGGCAGCACGGCACAAGGGCGACGTGCAATTCTGGCCCAAACCAAGGGGCTGTTCCTCGACTCCGATGGACGACTCGATGAAGCACGGGAAGCGGCGTTTTGGTCGGATTGCAGGCGGCTTGACTGTAGTTCACCGCTGACAGATTGGCGGATGTCGGAAGCCGATCATTCTCCCTCGAGCGGCCTCAATCCCACGAGATGCCAGCACGATTACCAGGATCTTCCTACCGGCGATGGCCGGGCTCGACGGGTATGCCTGAAATGCGGCGATTTCTACGGTTACGTCCGAGAGCAAAGGGAATGAAACCAACCATCGAATGCCTTGACGCGAAACCTGCAGCACGTCGCTGCCACAAACCCAAAGGGAGCACAAAACCATGAACGAGTCCCCTGAAACGGCCGCCCAGACGGAAGACGAGTGCAATTACTTCGGCGGCTGTCCGATCTGCCACAAGACCGACGGCTACGTAAATGTCCGTTCATCACACTGGTTTGTCTGCGATGCGCATCGTGTTAGATGGTGTATCGGGGCAAACCTGTTCAGCAGTTGGAAGGACGAAACCGAGGGTGAACAGCAAGCCAACTGGGCCAAGATTCAGGAGTATCGGGACGTTACGCCAGCACACTTGCAATGCGATGAATCTGTGGCTTGTAACACCACAACAAGTGTATGCGAGTTATCTTTCTAATGAGCACAACCATCAAAGACATCGAGCGTGCCGCCAACCAAGACACGACCAGTAATCGAACCCATCTGCCGGCCGAGGCAAGCCACTGCATCGACTGGTACGCCGAAGGTGAGTCTCGCGTGGTGGAAATCGGCGATGTGCAGGTGACCATCCACTGTGTGGGGAGGAAGGGCCGCCGGGCCAGGATCTCGATCACGGCGCCGGCAGGGGCGGTGTTTCAACCTCTCGAGCTAAATGAAAACGTCCGATCGCCAGACAGTTTGTAGTGTATGTCGCGCACAACGACTTATTGGGACTATCCGTCGCTTACCCGCGATCTCACACCGCCTTGCGGGAAGAGGTGTGTCGTCCGACGCACGCCACGATTGGCTCCGCCAGGGAGACGGACTAGCCTTCTTCGGCGGGTGCCTGGTTTCCCTGCTCCTTTTCTAATGAGGGCGGCTGATTTGGCAGAAGCGTACTTCGCGGGAAGGTTGGTATCCTTCTGCTTCGATGCCCCTTGCCTAAGTAGTGCTTCCCGCCTACTATGATTAGGCGATTGCCTCATAGAGATCTCTCCTCCGACGCAGTGCTCGAAGTCTTGAAGTCGAGTCTCTCGCGATGGAACCTGCCGGGCGAGATCGGGAGAGGAGGTTATAGAACCCCCACCATTTCTCTAAAGGAGGCGACCATGAGATCCATCATTTTCTGGACGGCTCTAATTTCTATTGCGCTTGCGACGCGCCAGGTACCTGCGGCAGACGCAGCGAAGGGGAACATCAAGCCTGTGTTTCTTGGCAACGTCGTTACGGTGGAGTACGACGCAACCACCGATGACCTTCTGACTGCCGGTCTCGGTTGGGAGGGACTCATGATGGACACCCCACCCACATTCTCTAATCCGCTGGTGCCGACGTGTGCCGAACTCCGCAAGCTTGCCATCTACACGAATTACCGATCGCTCGTCGACGTGAGCGAGGATGGGGGGTACGGTTGGCTATATGGGCCGAATGTGTCGCTCACGAAATGCATAAACAAGACCCCTGGCGCCGGCAAGATCGCCGGCGTTGAGTATCGGTCGTGCAGCCTTGACGCTGTCGGCCGGGTGGCTGCAACCCTACTGGTGCAAATCCCGGCAAATTTCGACGGCTCCGACCCGTTCATCGTGACTGCCTCCTCTCCCGGCTCGCGTGGCATCTACGGCGCCATCGCGCCAGTCGGGGAGTGGGCACTAAAGCACCGCTGTGCCGTCGCCTACACCGACAAGGGCACCGGCAACGGCGCTCACGACTTGTTCACCAATGTGGTTGTCCGGGTCGACGGTGTATGTGCGGATGCTGCGAGTCGCGACAGCCTCTTTACGGCCAACCTTACCGGCGAGGAGCGGTCGGCCTTCAACGCGGCGTTCCCCTATCGCTATGCGTTCAAGCACGCGCATTCGGGGCAGAACCCGGAGAAGGATTGGGGCCAGTTCACCCTCCAAGCGGTCGAGTTCGCGATGTTCGCGCTCAACGATCATCTTGCGCCGTTTGAACCTGGCACGAATGTGAAGTCCCGAATGTTCACGCGTGCCAACACGCGGGTCATCGCAGCGTCGATTTCCAACGGCGGCGGTGCCGCCCTGGCGGCCGCGGAACAGGACACGAAACGCCTGATCGACGCCGTCGTCGTGGGCGAACCGCAGATTAATCTCCGCCTGCCGAAACAGCTAAAGGTCATGCGCGGTGGCAAGCTGGTAGTGGCCTTCGGCAAACCGTTGTACGATTACATCACGATCGCCAACCTCTTCCAGCCGGTCGCTGCCTATGCCTCGGCCTGCGCCTCCTCGCCGGCGCTTGACCTCGTGGATAGAGCCGCAGCGGAAAAACGTGCCCGGGAGCTCGCCGACGCCAAGCTGATCACCGGTAAGACGTTCGCCGAGCAGGCCGACAGCGCGTTGGCCGCACTACACGATGCAGGCTATGAGTCGGAGTCCAATCTCCTCCACGCGTCGCATTTCGGCGTGGAGGCGACGCCCGGCGTAGCCATCACCTTCGCGAACGCTTACTCGCGGGCCAGGGTGACCGACAATCTTTGCGGCTTCAGCTTCGCCGCTTGCTACGCAACCGGGGTGCCGCGGAACGCTATCCCTTCGCCGTTGTTGACACTTTTCGGCATGGGCAGTGGTATTCCCCCCACGACCAATGGAATTCAGTTAATCTACAACGACGCGGTTGGTGGTCCAATCATTGATCGAGCCGCCGACGGCGACTTTGCCCTCCTCGGCGCTCAACGACTTCGTAATCTGTGGACTGGCACGGATGCCGTGGCGAAGGCAGTTCGGGCCGGCGTTGACGAGGTGCGAGTGACCGGTGATCTTCACGCCAGGCCGGTGATCATCGTTCATGGCCGCAACGATACCGTCGTACCGGTCAACCATTCCTCGCGACCGTACTTCGGCATGAATAAGATCGCCGAAGGCCAGGCGAGCCAGCTCTCCTACATCGAGGTCACGAACGCTCACCACTTTGACGGTTTCCTTACCCCCATCGCCACCCAGTCCCGGTGGACCTTTAACCAATATCTTGTGCCGCTGCACTACTACAACCTTCAGGCACTCGAGCTGATGTGGGAGCACTTGCACTTCGGCAAACCACTGCCGCGATCGCAGGTCGTCCGCACCCGGGCACGGGGTCTGGGCGCGCCACGAATCAATGTCACCACGAACCTAAATCCGATTGTGCCCGTGCCCGCTCAGAAAGACGCAATCTACTTCGACGCCGCTTCGCATACCGTGCACGTACCCGATTAGTGGACGTAATGGACGGACGGTGATCGGTAGGTTCTACTGGTTGCCAGCGCCAGCAAGTTGATCAAAACGTTCGCAAGGCAAAGCACCCGAGCGGTTGATTTGCCAAGCAATGTGCGATCATAGCAGGGTTTCTCGCGTATTGCGTCTCAGGAACTAGCAAGAACGGTTTTCGTCGGGAGGCACGGTGGTCACATCCCCTGCAAAGACACGCGGGTGCGGTGCCGCACCAAAGCGGGCGAGCTGTACTGGGGAACCTCAACGAGGTGTTCGGGGCTCCCTTCCACGGAGATCGATTCCCAGATCAGCCGTCGCGTTTTTCATCAGGCGCCGCCCTCGTCGCTCAAGACGCAGTAACGCCGAAGCTGCCTGCTGGTCATCGCAGACCCCGCGCGATACAATTGCCGGATCGCTCGAATGTGCACTTTCCGGCGACACTTGACAAGAAGGGAGACCCAATGGATTACCTCCCGTTGAACCTCCTCGGCGCTCGCGAGACCAGCCCCGGCGTCATCTCCTTCGGCATTTTCCTTCCTGGCGTCGATCCTGCCCAGGGCTATGCGGTTTCCGTAAAGATCATTCACGAGACCGACCAGTACCTGCAATCGGTGCCGCCGGTCGTGGCGGCTCAGGCGCATTCGGTCGATCCGACCTATGGTGACTACTGGTCGGGCCAAATCAACCTCAGCCAAACGGCGCCACCGATCGGCGCAAGCGCGTTCGGCAAGCCGGGCCTGTATGTTTACCGTTACGTCATTCACAGTCCGACGCGCGGCGACATTGACTTCATCATCGATCCGTTCGCCCGCGAGTCCGGCGTCGGCGAGCTCTCGGCCATCACCGTTGGCGGCCAGCCTTACACTTTCAGCGCGACGGAGACATCGTGGAAAACGCCGGCGTTGAGAAATGTCATCCTCTATGAGCTGATGATCAGCGAGTTCGGCAACGACATCGACGGAACGATCGCGCAACTGCCGTACTTGGCAGACCTGGGAATCAACTGCATCGAGATTATGCCAGTGTCGAATGTCGAGAGCACCATCGACTGGGGTTACGACCCGATCGGTTATTTCTCCGTGGCGCCGCGTTTCGGAAAGCTAACCGACTTCCAGCGGCTTGTGGACGTGGCCCACCAAAACGGCATCGCGGTCATCGTCGATTCGGTTTACGGCCACACTGCCGGCGATTTTCCCTATGCCCAGCTTTACAATGTGTTGGCAGGCGATCTTGCCAATCCGTTTATCGGTCCTTTCGCCTTGCCATCCAATCAGAAGTATGGCCCGAGCACGTGTTTTGCAAAGAAGCTGACGCAGGATTTTTTCTACAGCGTCAATCGCTACTGGATGGAGACCTTCCACGTTGACGGCTTTCGCTTTGACGATGTGCCGGAGTATTGGGACGGGCCGATCGGTCAGGGGTACGGCAATTTAGCGTACTCGACCTACCAGTTCATCAAATTAAAGGCGGGAGCGACAGACCATTTTCAGCGTTTTTTCGACGCTACCGGGGGTATCAATCTGATCCAGATCGCGGAATACCTGCCGGCGCCGCCGGACATTCTCAACGGCAGTTATAGCACTGGCACCTGGCAAGATGGCACGCTCGGTGCTGCCGCCGCTTGCGCCGCCGGGGCCGGCGGGGCCATCGAGCAGTTGGGGCTGCAACTGGGCCTAAACGGCTATCCGGAATCGGTCACCGCCAACGGCGAGACGCTCCCCAAGACGGCATTGCAGTACATCGAAAACCACGACCATAAGCGGTTCATCTGCAACTTCGGCGTCGTCCCCGTGGACAGCGACGCGTCGGACATCGCGCAAGACGTCTTGCTGCAAACAGGGGATCGCAACGGCAAGTGGTTCAAGGTACAGCCATACCTAATTGCGATCTTGACCGCGAAAGGGACGCCGATGTTGTCCGCAGGCCAGGAATTCTGTGAAGACTACTATGTGCCCGATGCCGGCTATGGCCGGGTAATGCTGTTTCGGCCCGTGCGCTGGAACTATTTCTATGACGGCATCGGCCGGTCGATCGTCCAGCTGGTCCGCAAGCTGACGAAGATTCGTTTGGCCGGTGCGGAGTTCCGGGGCGGTGCCCATTTCTTCTACAACGACTATGACCGCTTCAACTCCAAGGGACTGCTCGCGTTTTCACGCCAGAGCGGCTCCGCCTTCAGCCTGGTCGTGGTCAACTTCACGGACCAAACGCAGGCAACGAGTTTTGCCTTTCCGATCGGCGGCAACTACGTGGAAAAACTGGACGGTCGGCAAAACCTTCCAAACGTCGCGCAGAATTCGGCCCAGCCAATCAGCGTGCCCAGTAACTACGGCTGCATTTGGATGCTGACGTGACCAAGCAAGCCCGCGGTTCCACCCAAAGTCTCGGCGCGGCGGGGTGATTCTATGAAAGAGGGCTAGGTTTTCCTGGAACAGAAGGCGGGCCACAGGGGCTCGTCCATAGTTTGACCGGCCGCGGCGACGCGGCATAACCAGGAGAACCGGTATGTTGTACCTCGGAATCGATTTACACCTGAAGCAAATGACCGTCTCACTGCGAAATGACGATGGCGACGTCGTTCTCCGCCGCCAGGTCAGTACGCGCTGGCCGAAGCTGGCGGAGTTTCGTGAACAACTGCATCAAACCTTGGCCGCCGACGAGGAATACGTGGCGGTCGTCGAGGTCTGCGGCTTCCACGACTGGCTGGTGAAGTGGCTTCAGCAGGATGAGCGATGCCACCAGGTGCTGGTGGTCCAACCGCTGGGACGCATCGCCCACAAGACCGACCGGCGCGACGCAAATGCCCTGAGCGAACTGCTGTGGATCAACCGT
>Ga0181520_10000758_pt1 | contig 69667 bp, 59 predicted proteins | sample PEATcosm2014_Bin_29_FD_132451 | JGI IMG/M metagenome (GOLD analysis project Ga0181520, IMG submission 132451) | Peatland microbial communities from MTU Mesocosm Facility, Houghton, MI, USA - PEATcosm2014_Bin02_30_metaG | ecosystem: Environmental > Terrestrial > Soil > Wetlands > Peat | place... | reverse complement strand
GTCCCTCCCGCTGGTTGGGCCCGGACATACACGCTGTTGGGGTGCGACACGCACCCTTGGGTTACATTTTCATTTGACCCAACCGAGACCGGTTTGGGTTACATCGCTAAATGAGTTGACAGGGCGCGATGAGGCTATTGCCGCTGCGCCGCCAACGGCTTCATATTGCCGGCGATGGCAGCCGCGAATTCACTGGTTTTCAGTTTGACCGCGCCTTCCATCTGGCGATGCAGATCGTAGGTGACGCGCTTTTGCCGGATGGTTTCGGTAAGGCCCTGTTCAATCAGCCCCGAAACCTCCTTCCAGCCCATGTAGTGGAACATCATGGAGCCGGCAAGGATGACGCTCGAAGGATTGATTACATCCTTGTCGGCGTATTTGGGGGCGGTGCCGTGGGTGGCCTCGAAGACCGCATACTCATCCCCGATATTGCCGCCCGGCGCCATCCCCAGTCCGCCCACCTGGGCCGCGCAGGCGTCCGACAGGTAGTCGCCGTTGAGGTTGGGCGTCGCCAGCACGTCGTATTCGCCGGGCCGCAGCAGCACCTGCTGGAATATGGAGTCGGCGATGCGGTCGTTGACCAGGATTTTACCAGGCGGGACGCCGGCGGCCGCTTCGTCCTCGGTGACGCAGACATCCGCGAACTCCTCTTTGACCAGCTCATAACCCCAGTCGCGGAAGGCGCCCTCGGTGTACTTCATGATGTTCCCTTTGTGAACCAGGGTCACGCTGCGCCGCCCGTTCTCGATGGCGTATTGAATGGCGCGACGGATCAGCCTTTTGGAAGCGGTCACGCTCATCGGCTTGATCCCGATGCCCGAATCCAGGCGGATCTTCTTGCCCATCTCGCGGTTCAAAAACTCGATGACCTTGTGGGCCTCGGACGTTCCCTCACGAAACTCGATGCCGGCATAGACGTCCTCGGTGTTTTCGCGGAAGATCACCACGTCCAGCAATTCCGGATGCTTCACCGGCGAAGGAACACCGGGGAAATAGCGAACCGGACGCAGGCAAACGTAAAGATCGAGCAATTGCCGCAGGGTGACGTTCAGGCTGCGAATGCCGCCTCCCACTGGGGTGGTGAGGGGGCCTTTGATCGCGATATGAAACCGCCGAATGGCGTCGAGCGTGCCGTGGGGCAGCCAGTCGTTAAACTGGCGGTAGGCCTTCTCGCCGGCAAACACTTCGTACCAGACCACCCGGCGCCGACCGCCGTAGGCCGCCTCCACCGCCGCCTCGAACACCGTGCGGGATGCCTTCCAGATATCGCGTCCGGTGCCGTCGCCCTCAATAAACGGGATGATCGGGCGATCGGGAATGCTTAGCTTGTTATCTCGAACCTGGATGGCCTCTCCATCCACGGGGACGGGGACCTCGTTGTAGCTCTCCATTTTGCCTCCGGAGCCCTGCATTCGCGGCAGCGCCGCGCCGGGCCGCGCCATCGCCCATCGGACTCCAATGTGTAAGTTGGCCTCAACTATAACAACTCGCGTACGTCCTCGGCAATAATGGTTCATGACCTCCGGCGCTCGCCACAAGCCGCCCGCCATTCGAGCACTCTTCCTCGCGGCGCTGGTGTTTGCCCTGGTCCGAACCGGGACTGCGGCAGACCCGGCGTCGTTTCGCTTCGCAATCCTCGGCGACCGGACCGGCGAGGCGCAGCCCGGTGTTTTTGAACAGGCGTGGCGGGAAATCGCGGCCGAAAGCCCGGCGTTCGTGGTGGCCACCGGGGACATGATTGAAGGCATGCATGACGACACCGCGCCTGCCGAGTGGCGGGAACTAGAACGCATCCTCCAACCCTTCAGCCGCTTTCCGCTCTATGCGGCTCCGGGAAACCACGATATCTGGTCGGAGGCGTCGGAAACGCTCTACCGGCGGCATACGGACCGGCCGCCGCACTATAGCTTCGATTATGGGAACGCGCACGTGACGGTTCTGGACAACAGCCGCACCGATGAGCTGCCGGCCGGGGAATTGCAATTCCTGGAGAGCGACTTGAAAGCCCATGCGGCCCAACCGTTGAAGTTTGTTTTCATGCACCGCCCCTTCTGGCTGATCGATGTGGCGGTGCGGAATCCGAACTTCGCGCTGCACCGGATCGCCCGCCAATACGGAGTGCGTTATGTGATCGCGGGCCACCTTCACCAACTGTTGCATCTGGAGCTCGAAGGCGTGACGTACATTTCGATGATGAGCTCCGGAGGCCATCTGCGGGCTTCCGAGGAATACAAGGATGGCTGGTTCTTCGGTCATGCCGTGGTCGAGGTGAACGCGGCGCAGGTCGACTTCAAGATCGAGGAACTGAGGCCGCCGCGCGGACAGGGCAGGGTTACTCCCCTGACCGACTGGGGCATGTTAGGCCTGACGCCGGCGAGCCAACGAAATCCGGCGCGATCCCGGTAAATAGGCTTAACAGGGTGCGGAACGACACATCACAGGCCGCGGATGAGGTATATAATCTCTAGGGGCTAAAGCGCCAGAGCGGGAGAAGTAGCGGATATGCCAGTGAGTTATCGCATCGACCGGGACAATGGAACGATTCACACCAGGTGCCTCGGGAGAGTGACCTTTGACGAAGTGGCCGGTCACCTTCGCGCGCTGACGCAAGACCCCGACTGCCCGAATCGCCTGGACGTACTTCTGGATGTGACACAGGCCTCTTCGGCGCCTACCAGCGAGCAGCTTCGCGCTTTCAGCAACCTGATCGCCGGAATCCGAGACACAGTTCGTTTCGACGGCTGCGCCATCGCCGCGTGCACGGACGTCCTTTTCGGGATGTCGCGAATGTTTGAGGTTCTCGCGCAGGAGTGCTTTCAGGAAACGCACGTTTTCCGGTCTGTCGATAAAGCGGAAGAATGGCTGGTTGCCCGACGGCAGCCTGCGAAATGCATGACCGCCGGCGCAGGATTCCCATAGCTGCTCCACCACTGGCGCGCTCGTTGTAGAATGCGGGTATGAGGTCAGTTCGCCTCATCCCGCCCTCTTCAGCACGGCCCGGCCTCTTCGGCTGCGACTGATTTCCTCTTCCCGCTCTTCCGTGGAACGCGCGTCGATTCGCGCTTTGAATCAGGCAGCTTCAGGGAGGGTCTAAGATGAGCAAAAACACGTGTCCCCGCGGCAGTTGCCAAGTCTCGTAACGCCGCTGCCGGGACCGATTTCCGCGCGGATTATCGAACGGGATCGGGCGGTTCTCTCGCCAGCGTCTACGCGGGCTTATCCGTTGGTGGTGAAAGAGGCGAGCGGCGCCATCGTCGAGGACCCCGACGGCAACCGGTTCCTGGACTTCACCGCGGGCATTGCCGTCGTGGCCACCGGCCATTGCCACCCGCGCATCCAAGGAGCAATTCGGGAACAGGCCGGCCGGCTCATCCACATGTCCGGCGCCGATTTCTACTATGAGAACATGGTGGAACTGGCGGAGAAACTGGCGAAGCTCACTCCAGCAGGCCGCGAAGAACCGCAGCGCGTCTACTTTGGGAACTCCGGGGCTGAAGCGGTGGAAGCCGCCATGAAAATCGCCCGTCATCATACCGGGCGCCGGAGTTTCATCGCCTTTTTTGGAGCATTCCACGGCCGCACGCTCGGGGCTCTCTCGCTGACGGCTTCCAAATCCGTTCAGAGGAAGGGTTTTGGTCCACTGATTCCAGGCGTCGCGCATGTTCCCTATGCCGATTGCTACCGCTGCGCTTACGGCAAGCAGCCAGACACGTGCGCTGTCGAATGCGTACAAGCCATCGAGGAGCGCCTGTTCAGGCATACCCTGCCGGCGGAGGAAGTGGCCGCCGTATTTGTCGAGCCGGTGCAGGGCGAAGGCGGGTACATTGTTCCGCCCAGGAAGTTTTTCGATGAGTTGCAGGGCCTCTGCCGGCGGCACGGCATCCTGCTGGTGGCGGATGAAGTGCAGTCCGGCATGGGCCGCACCGGACGAATGTTCGCCAGCGAACACTTCGAGTTGGTCTCGGACATTCTGCTTTTGGCCAAGGGCATCGCGAGCGGTCTGCCCCTCTCGGCGATGGTGGCGCGGGGTTCCATAATGAACTGGGGGCCGGGAGCACACGCGTCCACCTTTGGAGGGAACCCCGTGGCTGTAGCCGCGGCGCTCGAGACCATCAAGCTCCTCGAAGAGAGCCTGCTCGACAATGCGCGGATCTTGGGAGACCGTCTCATGGCGCGCATGGCGGATTGGCCCGCGAGGTTCCGGCGCGTCGGGCAAGTGCGCGGCCTGGGCCTCATGATCGGTTTTGAGCTGGTACGCGACGGCCTGACCAAGGAGCCGGCCCCGGAAATCCGCGACCGCATTGTGGCGCTCGCCTTCGAGCGCGGCCTGCTGGTGCTCGGCGCCGGGGGGAGCGCGATACGGCTATGCCCGCCCCTGGTCATCACGTGGGAACAGGCCGACTGCGCCCTCGACACTCTCGAAGAGTGCCTGCGCCTGGCGGAAGGGTGACGCGAATGAGGTGGGGCACTAACGGGCGCCGATCAGCGTCCGTGCCGCCTGCAGGCCGCCGGCGCGCTCAATGCCGGGCACGAAGAACTCCTTGATGTAATCCTCATCGGTTCCCGTGAAAGCGCCCAGGCCGGCATCGAGGTCTACCGGTTCAGGCGCGACCGCCGCGGCGAACGTACACCAGACGGCGGCTTTGCCCAGTCCGACCAAGCGGGTGTGCGGAGTATTCAGCCATGCCAGCGCGGTGAGGATGTCCTGCACGCGGTTGGCGTCGTCGGATTTGTTGAACGTGAGAAACATGCTTACGGAACGGTCGCGGGGGGCTACGGCGGCGCCGGTCTGGAAGGCGTCAATCATCAGGACCGCGCGGCCGGAGGCCAGAAGGCGCGCCACTTCCGGAGTGCGGCGCGCCGCCTCCGCGCCCTCCGGGTGAACCACAAGAACGGGCGGGTTCGTGCCCTTGAGCCAGATGCCGGGGATGCGATCGCCCTTGCCGGGACGGCCGAGCAGAATGCGATCGACATCGATTTGGTCCACGACTCGCGCGGGCCACTCGGCCGCCAGGGCGTAATTCAGGCGCTCGCGCGCGTCGGCGCTCTGCTCCCTGGCAAGGCGCATCCAGAGATCGAAGATCCCCTGGAAAGTGAGCGCGCCGGCGGGCAGCGTGCGGTTGTGCAACACTAGCAGGTCCTGCAATTTCTCCACGGTGAAGGACCTTTCCTTGAGCCGCGCCGAGTCCGTCTCGCCGAGGACGTGCTTGCCGAAGAAGGCGTACATGGCTTCGCGGTTCGCCTGGTTGTAGTTGTGGGGAGCGTCCAACAACTTGGCTTCCACGTTCTCGCCTTTGCCGTAAAGATCGTAGATAGCGCGAACCGCGGGGTACTCCTCGGTGAGCACGTTGCGCGTCCAATCGCCAGTCGCGGCGGCCATGAACATGGGCCGCGGCGCCATCATTGCGGCGAACTCCACGTTGGTGGTATCCAGGCGCAGGTTGGGCGCGTTCTCGCAAAGCGATCCGCCCTGCATGATGAACGACACCATGTTGGCCGGCGCGGAAAACTTTATGCGGTCGTCCACCGCCGCAAGAAGCAGCGTCTGCGTAGCGCCGCCCGAAGCCCCGGTGACCCCGATCCGGTTCGGGTCGATGCCTGGGAGGGATTGCAGGAAATCGACGGAACGGATCGAATTCCACAACTGCAAGCCGAGCGGGCCGAAGTCCCAGAGCTGTTCCACCGGCTTATCGCCGAAGTCGTGCGGGGTCTGTATGGTGTCGTTGTAACCGACCATGTCGTAGGTGAAGACGACGTATCCCTGGCGCGCAAGCGTGATGGCGCGCGCTGGCACGGAGGCGATGGCGGTGTTCTCCAGCCGGCCGTAAGCCCAATGGCCGTGCGGCGAAAGCACGCCGGGGAAGCCGTTCGGCGGCGCCGGTCTCCGAGGCCGGTAGAGGTTACCGCCGAGATAGTAGCCGGGGAGAGTTTCCAGCAGCACCTTCTCCACGGAATAGTCGGGATGCTCGATCCGCCCGAAGATCTGCGGATGCAGATCATTCTTTGGAAACAGCGGCATCAGGCCGGCGGCGGAAAGAATCTGCTTGCGCAGAAACTCCTTGCGCGCCTGCCATTCGGCCAGACTCGCGTAGGTCTTGGGTGCGAAGTGCGTGTCTGTGTTGGGAGGGTTGACGTTGCGCGCGTCTTGCGCGGGAATTTGGGCCTGCGCGGCGAAACAGGCGGCGATAACCGCAACCAGGAGACGCATAATGTTGAGCCTCTACTTCAGCCTCCCCGCCGACCACTGGATCGCGTTTTGAACCAGCTTCTGGTAGCCGGGGTGATTATGGGTGTAAGAACTGTGGCCAAGCTGGACATACACCACGTTGGGATGCGGGCCGAGGTAGACCACCGGGACATCGTTGTTTTCGTTCTCCGTCTCCATCAGGACCTTGATGTCCGGTGAGTGCCACATGCCCTTATAACACTCGTCCACCGTTACCAGATCGCCCAACCCGCGCATGATCGGGTGATTTTCCATGCCCTTCGCGGGCCGCACCACCATGGGCAGTCCCTCTTTGTAGTGCGAAGCGGGATGATCGCCAAGCGGCGTCTCGAAATACTTCCCGCCAATCACTTCCTGCCACCACCAGGGCCAGTTTGTGTAATCGACGATGGAGTGGTGCAGGGCAACCACACCCTTGCCGGCTTCCACGAAATCGCGCAGGTTCTTCTGCTCCGCCGCGCCGATCTCGTTGTACATGTCGTAGAGCACCACCACGTCGAACCGGTCGCGCATGTCGCTCCCAAACGCCTCGTGCTGTGAGAAGGCGTGCGTCCAGCGGATGCCCGGCGCATTGGCGAACACGTTATAGAACGACGGGTCGTAGGGGTGGCCGCCAGTGACCACCAGCACGCGCACGGCGTCCTTCAGGTTCTGGTTCGGGTCGAAATGCGGAGGCAGCGTCACCTCGGCGGTGGCGGCCCACTCTGTGGCGCGCGCCAGCAAAGCCATGACGGAAGGCTCGTAAAGCGCATTGGTATCGTGGCCGAGGGTCGTGTAAAAAATCCGGCCCTGGCCGTAAGAAACGGTCCACGCGATGGGTTCGTCCTTGCCGGTGCCGCCGCGCGCCGCGTCGTCGAAGGCTGTCGCGTCCACGTGATTGCCGGGCCGCTGCGTCAAGCGGTGATACAGCTCGTCGTTCACCGTGAAGGAGGAATCCATGCCGCGCGTGACCGGGTCGTCGCCCGTAAGCTTGACGGTGAAGTCATGCCGTACCGCGTGGCCGATGGCTTCCGGGGCCCAGGTGACCCCCAGCATCTCGCTATAGGCGGTCCAGCCTGGAATCAGGTCCCACCCGCCGCCCGGACGCAGGGTGGTTCCCATCAGCGGGCCGTAGGTGACGCCGTGCAGCGATACCATCCCTTTGCCGGAGCGCACGAACTCTTCGAGCGCCGCTTCCGCCCGCGCGCCCCAGCGCGGGCCGTTATAATTCAGCAGCACGGCATCGAATTGCGCCAGCGCGTCGCGCCCGATGCCGCGCGGCTCTTCGATGACGCGCACCTCGAAGCGCCCCGTGTCCGCCAGCAGCTTCTCCAGAAACGGCGTGGTGGACCGCCAGTCGTGATACGGATAATCGCTCTGGCCGGTCACGATGAGGATGCGAGCCGGCTGCGCGGCCCGCATGGCCACTGACGCTGCCAGCGCAGCCAATGCGAGAACGATCGGAGCGCGTCGCATGGCCGTCCTACAAAAGCTTCGTCTCACCCGGAGTGAAAACCGGGTAAATGCCATTGGCGCCGGCCTGCACTGGCGGCGTCATATCGGCGCGGACCTCTTCCGGCTTGGGCGGGTAGAAGAAATCGGAGTTCATCGCCTGATCCCAGGCGACCGCCTTGCCGGTGTAGGAGCTGAGCTGGCCTATGATGCCCATCATCGTACTGCCGACCATGTAGCTTCCGCTGTTGATGGGCTGGCCGGAACGGATGGCCTTGAACAGCTCATTGTGCTCGATCTGGTATGGGTTGTCCGTGGCGCCGGCGGCGTACATTCCGGGGCCCGCATAGCGCCAGGCGGTCTCGCCCTCGATGCGCGTCTGGGTGACGAAGGCGCGGCCCTTGGTCCCCAGAATCACGCTCGAGTTTTCCTCGTAGCAATTGGGGATGGTGCGACAGTACGCATACAGCCGTATGCCGCTCGCGAATTCGTAGACCACGGCGTTGTGATCGAAGACGCTGCCGTAGATCTCGCCGTGGAGGGTCGAGCGGCCGCCCATGCCGTAGCAGCGAACGGGAGTCTGCTCTTTCATGGCCCATTTGGCGCGGTCGAAATTGTGGATCAGCGTCTGCGGCACATCGTCGCCGGAAAGCCAATGAAAATGGTACTGGTTGCTGGCCTGGTATTCGACTTCGGTCAGCCCGGGCGTGCGAGGATACAACACGTACGGCGCGCGCAGCCAGGTCTCCTGGATGGCGATAATCTCGCCGATGGCGCCGTTGTGAACGCGGTCGATGGTCTCGCGGTAACCCGGCGAAAAGCGGCTCTGCAGGCCGGAAAGCAGACAGAGATTCTTCTGTTTCGCCAGCTCAGCCGCGGCCTGGATTACCTTGATGCCCGCGGGGTCGATGGCGTGCGGCTTCTCCAGGAAAACGTGCTTGCCCGCCTGAAGGGCCGCCATCGCATGCATGGGGTGGAACTTCGCGGCGTTGGCGATTAGTACAACGTCGGAGGACTCAATCACGTGTTTGTACGCGTCGAAGCCCGCAAAGCAATGGTTGTCGTCTACCACCACTTGCTCCGGGTACTTGGCCTTGAGATCCTTGCGCTTCTCCTGCAGGCGGCTCATCACGATGTCGCCCATGGCTACCAGCCTTACGCCCGCGTCGGCGGTCATCGCTTGGGTGGCTGCCTCCGTGCACCGTCCGCCGCAGCCGATCATGCCGACCCGTATGACGTCGGTTCCGGCGGCATACCCCACGCCGCTCACGGCCAGCGCCGCAGGCACGGCTCCCGCCGAAACACGCAAAAACTCGCGCCGCGAAGTCTCCGGCGATTGAATCTCTCTCATGCCGTCGCGCCTCCTATGCCCGCCGCAAGCAGTCCCCGGACCCACGCGAGACTGCGATCGATCATCGGGCCGCCCTGCCCCTCGCACTCCAGGCTCAGCACGCCGTCATACCCGGACGAGGCCAGGAGATCGACCGAGCGCCTGATATTCTCCGCATTGACTCCCTCGCCGATCGCGCAGTGGCTGACGGCGATCCCCGTCAGTTCGCCGCGGGCCGATGCCGCCAGACTGGGACTGACGTCCTTGATGTGCACATGGTCGATGCGGCTCCTGAACCTCTTCAGGAACTCCACTGGGTCCTGCCCGGCGATGAAGGTGTTGCCCGTGTCCATGTTCATCCCGAGGTAGGGCGAGTCCACGAATGCCAACATCTCCTCCATGAACTCCGGCTTGGTGGTGAAGTAGCCGTGCGGCTCGATGTTGATGACAATCTTATAAAGCTCCGCGTATCCGACGACATGGCGGTAGATCTTGCGCATCTGTTCCATGCATTCCCGTTCCGTCATGCCGCTGGGAGGGAACCGGTCGTCCGTGGTGTCGAGCCGGGGGCAACCGGCCAGGTGCGCCCATTTCAGCGTGTGGAGAATGTACTCGACGCCCAGGGCGGGACCTTCGGGCCGGGAGAGCGGGAATGCGGCATCCAGTTGCGAGAACCGGACGCCCAGGCGGTCCATCTTCAGCCGCATTTGCAGGGGGTCTTCCCATAACGCGATGTGCGGCTGGTAACCCAGCCCGTGGATCCAGGAGACGCCGTCGATGGCCCCGCACTCAATGAACCGAACCCCCCGCTGGTGGGCCCATTCGAGGCACTGGTCGAAGTTCCAGTAGGAACTGTTAAACGCGTCGGTATGAAACCCGAGCTCCATATTCGGATGCGTCGGCCTTTTGTCAAATCATGACAGAAACTGTCGATAAGAGCAAAGGCAACAGGTCTGCGACGCTGCGGCCGAAGGAGGCCAATGGGATCGAGTCGCCTAGGCCGGCGGGCTGGAAACCCAGGGCCGGAATCGCTGGCGCGGCAGGCCGGCGCCGACGGGGCTGAATTCGCCCGTCATGCCGCCATCGGGCGGATCGAAGTAGTTCTGCGCCAGCTCCGGCTTCTCGCGGATGGCCCGCCGCCAGCAGGAGCGCGCCTCGTCTTCCTGGCCCATGGCCAGCAACGCATGACCCAGGTTGAGCAAAGCATCGGCGAACTGCGGATCCTCGGACAGCGCCTGCCGATAGAACGGCACGGCGTCTTCGGCCCGTCCGCGCTTCTGGCAGATTAGCCCCGCGTTGTAATATAGTTCGGCGCTGTATTCGCCCAGTTCAATCAGGCGCTTGTGCAGATCCAAAGCCTCGCTGTAATCCTGCCGCTCCAGGGCCAGGGAAGCCAGTCCGCGCAGCGCATGGGTCGAATCCCGCTGCTGCGCGAGCACCCCCTGAAAGCAGCGCCGCGCCTGGACGGGTTGGCCGGCCTGGGCGTAGGCGATGCCGGCATTCAGGTATGCCTCGGGCCAATGAGGCCGCTTCCGCAGGCAGGCCTCGAAGGCGCCGGCGCTGGCGGCGAAATCGCCGCGCTTCAGCCGCAGGTAGCCCAGGCGGAAGGATGCGTCGCACCAATCCTCGCTGTCTTCGCGCGTCTCCGCGTACAACTCCGCAGCCTTGTCATTCTCCCCCAGCCGCTCGAGCACGAGCGCTAAATTCCACCGAACTCCGGGCTGTTGCGGATCGACCTTCAGGGCCTTCTCATAAGCCGCGCGCGCCCCCGTCACGTCGTCCAATGCGTGCCTCACCAAACCCAGGTTGAGATAAGCTTGCGCGGAGTCGCGCTTGAGCGTCAACGCCCGCGTGTAGGCCTGAGCGGCCGCTTCGAAACTACCTGTTTTGTGATGGGCCACGCCCAGGTTAAACCAATTCTCGAACCGGTCCGGAGCCATCTCCGTCAGGTTCTGGCAATAGCGCGCGGCCGAGACGTATTCTCCCTCGGCGAAAGAGATAGCGGCCAGCGTCTCCGGGGCCGCGGTGGACTCCGGTTTCAGCTCGGCGAGCACCGTCGCGAAGCGGCGCGCCGTCGCGTAGTCCTTGGCTTCCAGGAACATGGCCATCAGATTAGACAGAGCCTCTTCACATTTCGGATTGCGGCCGAGCACCCTTCGGTAGATCTGGGCAGCCTCCGCCTGGCGGCCGGACTGCTGAAGAACGACGGCCTTGCAGAACAGCGCGTGCTCGTCTTCCGGGAAGAACTCCAAGTAGCGGTTCAGCGCGTCCAACGCCTCCCGCGGCTCTCCCGCGCGCATCAGGCAAGTACCTAACGCCAGCAGAGCGTCGCCACCCGCGGGCCCCGCGCCGACGGCGTGGCGGAATGAGTCGGCAGCGCGGCCCCATTCCCCCAGTTTGCCGCGGCACAATCCCAGGTTGAAATGCGCCGTGAGACGCCACGGCTCGAGTTGCGCAACCCTTGCATAAGCGTCCGCGGCCGACGCGTAGTCCTTCGTCTCGTAATGAATGCGGCCGAGCGCCGAGTAGAGAGCGGCGTTTTCTTCGGATTCCGCCATCCGGCTCAATAGCTTGGCCGCGTCTTCCAGCTTTCCATCCAGGCGCAGGGATTCGGCGTCGGACAATACGCGGCTCACCCGCTTCTGGCGTTTTGAATCGTGGCTCGGCGGTGCGCCGGGCGCCCTCGAGCCGCCGGTCACGACTCCCATGGGCGGCTACCTTTGTCCGGCAAGGCTCGCGCGCGCGCGGACGCCCGCCACGGGTACTCAGCCTGCCGCTTGTCCCAAATCGCCGCCTGGACCGCCAGCCGGGGACTCCGCGGAGCTTGCGCGGGCGAGGGACCGCCCGGCAGCCAGGCCGATTCGCTCGATGCCCCTGCGCCGGCGATAAACCCGCAAACCCGCCCCCACCAGTCGTCGTTCTTATCGATCCTCACCCAGTAGAGACGGGCGCGTTCGCTGACCTCGCTAAAGAAACCGACGCCGCCCGAGGAGGGCGCATCGTCGGTCCACGAGTCCACCTCCTCGCCCTCGATCGAGACCACGAACCGGTTTCCCTTCACCGCCACTTCCACGTGATAAGCAGTGTTGGCGTGCACCATCACCGTTATGGGCGTTTCCACCTTGACTCCCGAACGGCCTTCGCGCACCGGGTAATGCACCATGGAAATCACTGGCTGGGGCCCTGGCGCTATCACCTTAAACTTCATGGCGACGTAATTCCGAGCGTCATGCGCGCGTACCACCCAGCTCATTCCCTTGCTTTCGATCTGCCCCAGGAACTCCATGCGGTAGTCGGTGAAATCGAGCGAGGGACGGAACAGCTCCAGATATCCCGGGCGCACGAAGCCGCCCGGCTGGCGAGACCAGCCCAGACCCTCGCCTCTGGGCTTTCCGCCCCATGCCCTCATGTCTCCCTGGAAGGTGTCCGTCAGTTCCACTGCGGCGCGTTTCGCCAGCGCCTGCTTCACCCAGGACACCGGGCCGGAGGCGGGCTGGAGGGCGCCGGTCCCGCCGGTGGGCGGAGAAGAAGAACGCGGCGCGTCTTCGACAACCGCAAAAGGCGTGGCAGCGTTCCCCAGGGGCGTCCAGACCTTTCCGATGCCGCCGAGCCACACGCCGACCCCGATCAGCAGCGAGGCCGCCATGGCCACGCCCGTGCCCCGCGGCAATGTGCGCCTCTGTGACGGCTTCTCGCGCATCGGAAAGATATTGGCGACGCGCGGCGCAGCGGGATGGTTTTGGAGAACCGGGGCCTTTTCGGGCCGGTCGGCCAATGCCTGCGCGCTCAAGTCCGGTATCACGATTTCGATCGGCCGCACCACCGGCGCCACTGTCTGGCGGATCTTTCTTGGGCCGCTCTGGCAATAGTACTCTTCCGGAATCCATTCGCTTTGGGGCAGCGCCGGTCTGACTCCAATGGCGAGTCGCGGAACCGAGAACGGCACCGGCGGAAGAGCTTCAAGGGTCCCTGGGCCGGCTGGCGAAATCGCAGCCAGTTCCGGCTTTTCGGAAATGGCGCGGAGCCAATAGGAGCGAGCTTCGTCCATCCGTCCCAGCGCGAACAACGCGTGACCAACGTAAACGAGCGCATCGGCGAACTGGGGGTCCAGGGTTTTGCCGGGCAGCGCCTGTTCGCGCTCCGGGAAAAACTCCAGGTACCGCTTCAGGGCGTCCGCAGCCTCTTGCGGTTGTCCCGCGTGCACCAGGCAGGTTCCCAATCCGAACAGAGCGCCGGCGTGCATGGGCTCCGCTTCCACCCCGCGGCGGAATGCTTCGGCGGCTGGGCCCCATTCCCTCAGGTTGACCCGGCACACCCCGAGGTTGAAATGCCCCGTGAAACCGGACGGGTCTAGTTGCGAGAGTTGCGAATAGACTGCCGCGGCCGAGGCGAAGTCCTTCCGCTCGTAATGGATGCGGCCAAGCGCCAAGTACAGTGCGGCATCGCCTTCCCCGGATTCTATGGCGCGACTCAAAACGCTGGCTGCGTCTTCCGGACGGCCTTCCAGGTGCAACGACGCGGCTTCCGATAGGACCAGAACCACCCGTTTCTGGGACTTCGGGCCGGTGCTCGCCGTCGCGCCAGTTAAGGTATCCATGGGCGCCTCCCCCTGCTCGGCGAGACGTTCGTGAGGCCCCAGCCCCGCGGTTCGGCGATATTCCTACCGAAAAATATTTTCATTAATGAAATCTGATTTATGCTAGCCACCGCAAGGGACGCGGGCAAGATCGACTTTAGGTAACAGTCACCTGCTAACCTCGATTGCGTGACGCACTACCACTGGGCGCCAGCGCTTTGGAGTTGGGGTTTGCGGGAGATTCGAGTTAGGATCGACATGGAGAGATACATGACGAAACTCATGATACGCGCCGCGGTAACGGCCGCCGTGGCTGCCGCCGCGTGGGGGCAAGCGCCGCCGCAGGCGGGTCCTCCACTGGCCGCCGCGGAGAACCGGCAGGCGAACGACTGGGCTTCGCTGGCTCGTTATCGCGACGCCAACGCCAAGCTCGGTGCACCGGCGAACGCCGATAACCGTGTTGTATTCATGGGAGACTCCATCACGGACGCCTGGGCGCAAGATCCGGAGCAGTTCTTCCCTGGAAAGCCCTACATCGGCCGTGGGATCAGCGGGCAGACTACTCCACAGATGCTGGTGCGATTTCAACAGGACGTCGTTGCGCTGCAGCCGAAAGTGGTTGTCATCAACGCCGGAACCAATGACATCGCGGGCAACACAGGCCCTTCGACGCTGGAGATGATCGAGGACAACCTGAAGTCAATGGCGCAGATCGCCATGGCGAACGGGATCAAGGTCGTCCTCGCATCGGTCACGCCGGCCTACGATTATCCTTGGAAGCGCGGCATGGAGCCCGCCGAGAAGATCGTCGCGCTCAATGCCTGGATGAAGGCGTGGTGCGCCCAGCATGGTTGCGTCTATTGCGACTACTTCACCGCGCTCGCCGATGAGAAGCACGCGATGAAGGAGGGATTGAGTTCCGACGGCGTGCACCCCAACAAGGCGGGGTACGCAATCATGCAACCGCTCGCCGAGCAGGCGATCGCGCAGGCTTTGGCAAAGTAGCCGCGGCGCCCTCAGGCGTATCCTGACTTAGAAGACTGACGCCGGAGCCGCTGTCTCAAAATATCGGGACGGGCGGGATAACGCAGCAGTCAACGTAGGACCTCGCGCCGCGGAAGGCAGTTGGCCGAGGGAAGGCTGCCGGAGGACCGCCACAAAACCGCACCATGCTCTTGCTGTACCATAGATCCAAGCCCATGCGGTGGTGGCTGCAGGTCGTCGCGTTCAGTTGCCTGTCGGCGGCTCCCCTAACCGCGCAACCGGCGAACTGGGAGCGACTTTCCGCCTCTGTGAAGCAGCTCTCGCAGCAGGGGAAATGGGCGGATGCGCTTCCCTTGGCGCAACAGGCGCTTCGTCTGGCCGCGGCATTCGGCCCCGAGAGCGGCCAGATGGCAACCTCGCTGGTGGATCTCGCCGCGATCGAGGAAGCGCAGGGCCGCAGCGTGGAGGCGATTCAAGCCTACACAAACGCGTTCCAGATCTACTACAAGACCGCCGGGCCGGACGATCTGAGCACGGCGCGCGTGGGTATGCGAGCCGGCGCGTTGATGATCGATGGTGGCAATCTGCGCGATGGCTGCCCCACGGTGAAGACCGGCGAACAGATCCTCGAAAAGAAGCTGGGGCCTGACGATCGTGAAGTGGCTGGCGCGTTGGTACAGGTGGGCGGTTGTTTGCACTACGACCGCAAGAACGACGAAGCGGAAGCGGCGTTTCGGCGCGCTCTCGCCATCGATGAGAAGGCCTTCGGCCCCAACGACCACGCCCTCGCCTCGCCGCTGACTGCTCTTGCAGCGCTTTACCATGACCAGGGGAAGTTCGCGGATGCGGATCCGTTCTACCGGCGCGCACTGGCGGTCGAAGAGCGGACTCTCGGGCCGGACAACCCGGACACAAGCGAGGTGGCGCTCGGCTTGGCTGTCAACGATTACGCATGGGGCAAGCCGGAACTCGCCGAGCCGCTCTACGACCTGCGCATGAAGGTCTTCGCGCGCGAGTTCGCTTCCGGTTCCGGCTACATGAGCGAGCGCGACCGGCTGGCATTCCTGCACAGCGCGCCCGGAGTCTATCCTCTGTACTTCAGCTTCGTCTATGCCAACCCTTCGCGGCCGGGACTCGCGGGCAAGATGTACGATCTACTGATCGGCGAGCGCGGCATCACCGCGGGACTTTCGGCCGATCTACGCGCCAGGCTCTTTTCCACCGGCGACCGGCAGGCGCTCGCGCTCTTCGACCAGTTGCGGCAGGAGAAGACCGAACTGGCGACGATCACGGCTTCGCCCGCCGACGATGCCAAGCGCCGGCGCCTCGCGCAACTCGATCAGGAAATCAACGACGTGGAAGAGAACCTGGCGCGGCGCGCCGCAGCCCTGGCGCAGGGACGCGCGATGACGGCGCCGGGGTGGCGCGATGTGCAACGCGCCCTGCATCCCGGCGAAGCGGCGGTGGAATACGTGCGTTTCCACTTTCACGATGGGCGCACTTTCACCAACACCTGGGACTACGCCGCTCTGGTGTTGACGCAGGACGCCGAACCGAAGCTGATTCCCTTGGGCGATGCAGTCGCGGCCGAGAAAACGGTGCGCGATCTGTTCGCCACGCAGATGAGCCCGACGCGCGGGATATTGGTGGCCGCCGCGCCCGTGGCCACGGTGGGTCCGGAATGTTACAACGCGTTTTGGAAGCCGCTCGAGCCCGCGCTGGGCGGCGCGAAGCGCGTGTATTTGGCGAGCGACGGCATCCTGAACCAGTTCCCAATAGGGCTCTTCACCGACTCTTCCGGCAAGATGCTGATGGAAAGCTACAACCTGTGGCAGCTCAACAGTACGCGCGATCTGCTGCGGCAGCCCGTGCGCGCCACGGCGAAGACAGCGCTGTTGTTGGGCAATCCGTCGTTCGATTTGACGGAGGCGCAGCAACGCACGGCGGTATCGCAACTGGGCGCGCCCGGCGCCGCGCGCTCGTCGGGCGCGACCGTGAATCCCGATGGCAAGCTGGCCGCGCTGCCGGCGACGCAAGAGGAGGTCGATCAACTCTCGAAGACCTTCCAATCGGCGGGCTGGCAAGTGCGGGAGCTGACCGGAGACATGGCTCTCAAGGAGGCGGTCCTGCGGCAGCAGGCGCCGCGCGTGCTTCATTTGGCGACGCATGGCTTCTTCATCCTTTCCAATTCGAACATCGCGCTCGACCCTTTACTTCGTTCCGGGATCTTCCTGGCGGGCGCGGGGCGCACGCTGGCCGGCTCGCCGCCCCCGGCGGGTTTGGAAAACGGCGTCCTTACTTCTTATGAGGCGGCGCAGCTCAATCTGCAGGGCTCGGAATTGGTGGTGCTGAGCGCGTGCGAGACGGGGCGCGGCGATCAGGTGGACGGCGAAGGCGTCTTCGGTTTGCGGCGCGCGCTGGAGGAAGCTGGAGCGCAAGCAGTGGTGATGAGCAGTTGGAGCGTCCCCGACCGCGAGACGCAGGAACTGATGGCGCTGTTCTACAAGAAGTGGCTGGCGGGCGCGGATAAACACGACGCGCTACGGGAGGCGCAACTGGAGGAGCGAGTCGCAGTGCGCCAGCGGTATGGGAAAGACCTGCCGTTCTACTGGGGTGCTTTTGTGATGGTGGGGCGGTGAGGACGTAGCAGCGGGGCGGCCCGTGCCATGATGTTGAGGCCAGGCGCCACCGTGAGGCTCGGCGATGTTGCTATCCTACATCGTTGAACAAATGACAAACGAAAATCAGCTCCGCGAAAAGCTGCGCAAGATCACCGCATTATTCGAGGGCGCCGCGACCACGGGCGAACGCCAGGCTGCGGCGGCCGCGATACAGCGGATCCGCGACGCGCTCAACGCGGCGGTCCACACGCAACCTTTGCCCGAGACGAAGATCTCCATGGCGGATCTATGGCAGAGGCGCCTCTTTTCGGCGCTTTGCCGGCGATACGGGATCGAACCGTACCGCTATAAGGGTCAGCGTTACACCACCGTGACGGTGCGCGCGCCGCGTTCCTTTTTCAACAACACACTGTGGCCGGAGTACCTTGAACTGCAGGCGGCCCTGGACTCTTACCTCAACCAAGCCACGGAACGAATTATCCGGGAAGAGGTCTATCGGGACACAGACGAGGCGAAAGAACGGGCGGGATGACGCCGGGCTCAGCATAGGGACCTGCGCGATCTCGCCGACCCTCTCAACGGAAGGCCCTTGGCCCGGCGGAGGCGGCGGGAACGCGGCCGCCCGCGGGGAGGGCGCCGCTCTGAGCGCCCGGCTCGCGGTGTTTGCGGCAGGCGCGGCGCGATACACTTCGTCGGTCGGCCGCCTTCGGCGGGCTTGCATGCGCGGCTGCACCTGAAATTGTGCGGTTGCTCAAGAACGCGGCCACCCCGATTCATCGCGTCGTCGATGTAGGCTGTGGCGCGGGAGTATTGACATGCGCCTTGGTCGAGGCCGGATTCGACGTGACGGGCATCGACTACTCTGGCGACCTGTTGGCCATCGCCGCTGCAAGCGTTGCCTGCGCCCGCTTTGTGAACGCATCCATTTACGACTACGCGATCTCCGGTTGTGAGGCGATCATCGCGATTGGCGATCTGCAGCGAGCATCTCTCTAACAATCAGCCCGAGGTTCATGAATTCGGCATAGACAGATGGCTTCTTGAAATACGCCACTCCGGCGAAATGTTCGACTGTCGCCCGGTCGGACGGCGCATCGGCCGACGACACGATAAGGACCTTGGCAGATTTGCAACGCGGGCTAGCCCGCAGGCATTTCAGCACTTCATAGCCGCTTGCCTTCGGCAGATTCAAATCCAGCAGAATCAGATCCGGATAAGGCGCCTTTTCGTCGGCATCGGCTGCCTCAAAATATTTTATGGCGTCATGCCCGTCACGTGACACATCGATATCGGCAACGATTCCGAACCGGTCTACTGCTTCCCGAATCAAGAACATGTCTGTCTTGCTATCCTCAACGATCAGAATCCGGGGCTTTGCGATTGGCTCCTCAAACTGGGAGCGTGAAGTTGAAGGTCGATCCTCTCCCGGGTTGGGATTCGACCCAAATGCGCCCATTGTTGCGTTCCACGATTCGTTGACAGATGGTCAATCCAATGCCGGTACCTGAGTACTCATCGCCGGAGTGCAGACGTTTAAATAAGCCAAAGATTCTCTCCTTATATTCCGGCTCGATACCGATGCCGTTGTCGGCTACAGAGAAGACCCAGGTTCCGCTTTCTCTGCGCGCGGCGGTATGCACAATCGGTGGCACGCCGGGACGGTGATATTTCAGAGCATTTCCAATTAGATTTTGAAACAACTGTTGCAGTTGCGTTGGATGGACCCGCACGAAGGGCAAACGGTCACTATCGACGGCTGCTCGCGTTTCAGCGATGCCGCCCGCAAGATTACCGAGGGCAGCCTGGAACGCCGCGTTCGAGTCGACGGCTTCCGACGGCTTCACGGCTTCCGTCGCCCGAGTGTATATAAGCAGATCGCGAAGTAACATCTCCATGCGACCGGCGCCGTCTTGCACATGTTGGAGAAACTCAAGTTCCCGGCCGACGAGCTTCTGCTTGCAACGCTCAGACAGAAGCTCACTGAAAATCCTGATGCTTCTGAGAGGCTCCTGCAAGTCGTGGCTAGCGGAGTACGCGAACTGCTCGAGATCCTGGTTCGCGCGCCGTAACTCCAGTTGGAGGAGCTTGCTTTCATGAATATCCGTCGACGTTCCGAACCATCGTCGAATCCGGCCTTGCTCGTCCCGGACAGGAATGCTGCGCATCATAAACCAGCGGAATTCGCCCCCCTTACTCCGGAGGCGCGCCTCCAACTCGAAAATCGTTCCGCTTTCCACCGACTTTCGCCAGCGTCCCAGCACATCATCTTCCGGGTGCAGACGCGACCGGACCTGATCAAGCCTCTTCATGTCCTGGAAGTCCAGACCGGAATACTCAACCCAACGGCGATTGACGAATTCGAGTTCACCTTGCGGACCGCTGATCCATACAATCTGCGGTCCGACTTCCGCGAGCTGACGAAAGCGCTCTTCGCTTTCCCGAACAGCCGCCTCGGCGCTTTTCAGGTCGGTAATATCCGATGCGGCTCCGAACCATTCGACTATTTCCCCTGCGTCGTTCAGAATCGGTACCGCCCGCGAATACGTCCAGCCAAGCGTTCCGTTGGCTCGGATCACTCGATGTTCCAGCGCAAATACAGACTTGTTTCGAATGGCTTCCTGAATCGCGTGATTGATGCGGGGGCGATCATCCGCATGAATATATTTGTCCAGCCAAACCCCACTGGGCTCAAGCATATCCGCGACGAAGTCCTTGCCAACGAGACGGCGCATGTGCGTCCAGTCCCCGTTCATCTGGTACACGACATCGGAACTTGCCATCACGAGAGCGCGGAAACGTTCCTCGCTCTTACGCAGCCGCGCCTCAACTTGCTTCCGTCCGGCAATATCCCGCGCGATCTTCGATGCGCCGATAATGAGGCCACGATCGTCTTTGACCGGCGATATTGTCAGGGAAATATCAAGGAGCGCTCCGTCCTTACGGCGGCGGACAGTCTCGAAATGGTCGACACGCTCGCCTCGCGCCAGCCGCGCAAGTATGTCAGGTTCTTCATCTTGCCTGTCTTCTGGAATCAACAGTTCGGCGACTGTCTTTCCAACGGCTTCTTCCGCCGTATAGCCGAAGAGACGCTCCGCGCCCCTGTTCCAGCTCGTAATAACACCATCCGGACGCTTGCTGATAATGGCATCGTCGGAAGAATCGACGATTGCGCTCAACAATAACGATGTTCGGGCGGCTTCGATGCGATCCGTGATGTCGAGGGAGATGCCGATAAACCGCTCAGACTCCTTGTGCGGGTTGGCGATATAGCGCCCGAATTCCGCGATCCATCGAACCTCGCCACTACCGGCTCGCAGGATTCGGTGCTCAGAGACATACCTTTCGCCCTTCACCCTGGATCTTTGAAGCGCCTGGTGAACCCTCTCGCGATCCTCGGGATGAATCAGCGATTGCCACATTTCCAGGCTAGCGCGGCGATTCGGGTCGGCTTTATAGCCCAAGATTTCGAAATGCCGCTGAGACCACCGGGCGGTTCCTGTTTGCACATCGACATCCCAGGTCCCCATCCCGGCAGCCTCGATCGCAAGGTTCAAGCGCTCTTCGCCTGCCCTGAGAATCTCGGCGTTCAGGAAGCTTTCAATCAGGTCAGAGGTTTGCCGAGCCAAGACGTCTACCAACTGAAGCTCTCGCTCGGCGGGGCATGCGGGCACACGATAGTGCGTCGACAACACTCCGACCACTTTCCCGGAGCGTGTGACAAGGGGAGTCGACTGTACGGCTCGCACCCCGGCTCCCAGCATGACCTCGCGCGATGCGGAGTCAAATGCCGGACTGCTTGCCACATCGTCGATAACCATCCGCTGCCTTGCCTGAATGGCGGGGCCAGATGCCGCAGTCCCGGTATGAGTGGCATTGAAGAAAGCCAGAAAAGAGCGCTCGAAACCGCGTTGTGCAGCAATTCTGAGATCGCCTGTGGCGGCGTCCAGCAACTGAACATCGCCCATGTCTGCATTGGTGATCTCGATGGCCGCGTCGAGAAACTCGCCAAGCAGGGTTGTGAGATCGCTTTCGCCGATTAACCGGGTACTCACATCCTGTAGCTTACGCAGCATCGCCACAGTCTCTTGCCGCAGTTCGGCCAGCTTGAGATGAGTGGTCACTCGCGCCAGCAGTTCCGGGGCGCTGAACGGCTTAACGAGATAATCGTCGGCCCCGGCGCTCACGCCATCGACCCGCGATTCTTTTCCCGCGCGGGCGGATAGGAGGATGACTGGGATGTGACTCAGATCAGGATTTCGCCGCACCTCACGCAAGAGACCAAAACCGTCAAGCACGGGCATCATGATGTCGCTCAAGATCAAATCCGGTGGTTCCTTGAGCGCGCTCGCAAGAGCTTCCTTCCCGTTGTTTACCGCCGTTACACGCATGCGTCCACCGAGAAGGCGGACGACGTAGTCCCGCATATCGGCGTTATCTTCGGCCAAGAGCACACGGGGCGTAGGCACGTCTTTCGAAGGAGTTCCCGCGCGCTTCCGTGAGATGGTTCCGTCCGCGGCAGGGCCCGGACTTGCGGACGAGATCCCACCGGTTCCAGGCAACCAGCGGAGGGCCTCTTCGACGTAACCCTCTGCGCGGGGGGAGCTCGGAGCGCCGCTCTCCACGCTTCTCACACGATCCGGAGGCAGGTGTTCACGGCCGCGGGGCATCTCCACATAAAACGTAGTTCCTTTACCGGCTTCGCTCTTGACCGTTACTCTCCCGCCGTGTAGCCTGACGAGTTCCTGCACAAGGGCCAGGCCGATACCAGTACCTTCATAGGAGCGGCCTTTTGCACCGTCGATGCGGTGGAAACGTTCGAATACGTGCGGAAGTTCGTCGTCCGGAATACCAATACCAGTATCTTCAACGCTCAGGACCACGCATTCACGAACTTCTGCCAGCGTCACCGTAATCGCGCCATCGAACGTGAACTTGAACGCATTCGACAGGAGATTCAGGACAATCTTCTCCCACATCTCAATGTCCACGTAGATTGGCTCGCGCAATGGACCGCAGTTGACGACAAGCTCCAAACCGCCGGCCTCCGCGACGGACCGGAAATTCGAAGCGAGGTCGCGGGTTATCGCTGCGAGATCGACAGGCGTATAGGAAGCCTTGAGGCGGCCCGCCTCGATGCGGGAGAAGTCAAGTAGTGAATTGACGAGCTTGAGGAGCCGCAAACTGTTCCGGTGGGCCAATTCGGCGCTCTCGCGAATCCTTGGCGCGAGTTGGTCCCCTTTGAGTATTTGCTCTAAAGGGCCAAGCATCAGGGTTAGCGGAGTCCGAAACTCATGGCTGACATTGGAAAAGAACGCAGTCTTCGCACGGTCACTTTCGGCCAGCGCCTCAGCGCGCTTGCGCTCCTCCTCATACGCCTGAGCCGTTGAAATTGCCGTAGCAATTTGCGATGTCACGAGACTCAGGAAGTCCGTATACGAGTCATCGAGCTTTAACCTGGAACTCAGGCCAGCGATAAGGAATCCGGCGAATCCGCGCGCCAAGTGGGAGCGGATAGGAAGAACCGCAGCTCGATTCGGCGGATCGGGCCACGGACCGCAGGGGATAGCGGTAAACGTGGATGACAAATTGACAAGCTGCATCCCCCCTGTTATCGGCGTCTGGTGAAGCGGCCAGACACTGGAGGAGTCATCGATCCCTATGGTCGCCGGCGCGATGCCTTCAGCGCCTTCGATGCCCGACGCCGCGGCCAGGGTGGCCTTGCCACCGCCGCCGGCGAGGTAGATGAGGGCGAATGGAACGTCCTTTGTATGCGGGGCGAGCTTGGCTGCTGCGTTGAGGCAAGCTTCTCTTGCAGTCTTCGCTTCGACCGCCGAGGCGAGATCGCGCAACACGATTCCGCGGCGCTGGCCCACAATTTCCGCTGATATCTCGTGGACTGTCGCCAGCACGCCTCCGATGCAGCGCATCGCAGTTTCGTCAGGCAGAGGGCTGTAGGCGACGGTGAAGTGTGTTTCCTCCATGAACCCGGCCCGGTTGATGTGAAGCTCAATATCGTCGCTCCACGTTGCCGGTCCGCCATAGAAGGGGGTATCGATGAGTGGCTTTAGAATGTCCCAGATTTCCGACCAGCACTCACTGACGGGTTTGCCCAAGCCCCATGGATGTTTTTGTCCCAGAACCGGAATATATGCATCGTTGTAAATGGAAACGTAGTCCGGACCCCACCAAAGCAGCATTGGGAAACGATTCGCCAGAAGAATTCGAACCGTGGTTCTCAGCGCCTGTGACCAGTTCTCGCGGGGCCCAATCGAGGTCCTGGACCAGTCCAGAGACTGGATGCGCCGTTCCATCTCCCCTTGAGCAGGGGAGGTTCTCAATTCAGGACTGTCCGCGGCAGCTAGAGATCTCAATCGGTATCCTTCCTTCGACGCGAATCCGACATCTTGCCGCGGATACTGGGGACTCGTATGGCAGCTTGCTCCATACACTCATTTCTAAATCAACACTACCCCAAGAATCATAACCGACATCCGCGGCCTGCGCCACGGTCAGTCTTGGATGATGTGAGCAAGCTTACTTTCCGGCGCCGCGGCACGAGTCGCTTCCGCTTCAGCCGTCATGGCGACAGGCAGTTCCGGGCTGTAAGATCCGATACACCCGTTGCGGGTTCCGTTTTCTCAGCAGCCATGCTTTCACTGCCCCCCATGCCGCCGTGCTTGCGCCCCAGGTGTGGGCAGTCGCCTCGCGGATTCCGCAGCGTCCGCGAGGACGGACGCCACAATGGCGCCTAGCTGCGTGAATTCAGCGAGTCTGGAGGGCTTTCTAAAGTAAAACAAGGCGTACTTCTCAGCCTTCCGCCGGTCGGTTGGAGAATCCGAGCCACTCATCACGATCACTGGCGTTTGGGCATTGCGTTCCGTGGACCGAAGCCGTTTCACAATCTCTTCGCCGTCGCGGCTAGGGAGGTGCAAGTCGAGAAGGATCAGATCGAGGCGCGGCTTCTTCGGGTCGACATCAATGCCATCGATGAAAGCGATCGCCTGAGCGCCGTCGTTAACGACATGCAGAACGCAATTGACCCGATGCTCCTTCAGAGCCTCTCGAACGAGCGCCACGTCCGCCGGATTATCTTCGGCGACCAAGATAACGAAGTCCGATGTTTCCGTGCTCATTCGTAATGCCGATTACAGTGCGGGCAGCGTCTTGGCCTTGAGTTTGCGCAGGCGATTATGCAGCGTGCGCAGACTAATGCCCAGGATCTCCGCGGCTCGCGTGCGGTTGTTCCCCGTGTGCTGGAGAACCAGATTGATGTACATTTCCTCGAACTCGTGCACCCGCGGACCCACCCGCAGGACAATTGCGTCGCAGTCTTCGACTGTGACGGCCGTGGCGCTCGACGCAACCGACTGTTCCTCCGCTGGCAGATGCCGCGACAAGATCGGCCCTTCACCAGCGACGATCACCGAACGCTCCAACACATTGCGAAGTTGACGGATATTCCCCGGCCACGGCGACCGCTGGAATCGGGCCATTACCTCTGCGTCCAAACCAGCCACACGCGTCTCGTGTTTGCGATTCAAACTGACCAGCAAGGCGTCGCAGATCGCCGGTATGTCTTCTTTGCGGTCGCGCAGGGGCGGTAAGGCGATATGAAAAACGCTTAAGCGGTAATACAGGTCCTCGCGCAGGTGTTTGTCGACGATCGCCTGATCGGGCGCGCGATTGGTGGCGGCGATGATTCGTACATCCACCGCGATTTCGTTCTTTCCGCCCAATCGCCGGACGGTGCGATCTTCCAGAACGCGCAACAACTTCGCCTGCGTACCAATCGGCATGTCGGCGATCTCATCGAGAAGAACGGTGCCGGCCTGAGCTTGTTCAAAGCAGCCGGCATGACGCGCCACGGCTCCAGTGAAGGCGCCCTTTTCGTGACCGAAGAGTTCGCTTTCGATAAGGCTCTCCGGCAGCGCCGCACAATTGAGAGCGATGAACGGGCCGTCCGAGCGCGCGCTCATGCGATGGATCGCGCGAGCTACCAGTTCCTTCCCCGTGCCACTCTCACCGGTTACGAACACCGACGCCGAGGTTGGCGCCACCTGGCTGATTAACGAATAGACCTGACGCATCGCCGGAGACCCACCCACGAGGTCCCCCATCACTCCCTGATTGCTCAACTGCCGCTGCAGAAGGCTGGTTTCAGTCAAGAGGCGCTTTTGGTTGGCGGCGCGCTCCACCAGGACGTACAAGCTGCTCGGCTGTACCGGCTTTTCGAGAAACCAGAACGCTTTGAGATCGTGGACGATGGAGATGGCCTTTTCGATGCTGCCGAAGCCTGTCAGGACGATCGTCGGAGTAGTGTCACCTATTCCCTGGAGGGCTTTTAAGAGTCCGAAACCATCCATTTGGGGCATCATGAGGTCGGTGACGATGACGTCGGCTGAGCACTTGGCTTGCGACTCCAAAGCTTCCTGCCCGTTGCAAGCAACCTCTACCACGAATCCAAGGGCTGCGACGCTTTCCGCCAATAATTGCCGCTCTCGATCTTCGTCGTCTACCACCAATACGCGGATTGGCGAACTCGACATAATGATTAAGCATACCGGAGTTGGGCTGTGCGCTAACGCATGTCGTGTACCGGTTCAAACGATTGATCTCGAAGGTGGCATAACGTGAGATATCTCACGTTTCTCCGGCGGGCAGTGAGCGTAGGTCACCTGACCAGCGGGTCCTGGGCATCCGGGACGGCGCCTGAAGGTGAGTCAGTCGATTAGTGGTATTCTTACTTTAGTTAAGTCGGTTTGCGACCGTTAGGGAGCGGTCTTCGACGAGTACGCCTTCGTGTTTCCGGAGAGGAGTACTAAGTCAGATGGCGTCCGCACAACCCACCCAACCATGTGTGCCGCAAAGCGATGCTGAGCTCGGCGACTTCCTGCTGCGCGCCTGCCATGAATTGCGCGGACCGCTACGCGCGATACTTGCCCATTCGGAACTGTTGGCCCAGGGAGGCGAGAAGGAGCAAAGCGCCTCTCTCGGCTTTGTGATTAACGGCGCGGTCCAGGCAGGTCTGTCGATCGATGGCGTCACCGAATACTGTCTCGCCCTGCAGATCGACCGCGGGACGTTTCAACCCGTGCCGATGGATCTGACGCTGCGGGCTGCATTGGCGAAGCTCGCCGCCGGTCTGCGCGAGATCGGTGGCGAGGTGAGATACGACACGCTGCCAAAGGTATGGGGCAATTTGGACCGCCTCATTCAACTGTTCGAGTACCTGGTGGACTACGGCATCCGCAATCGCGGCGCGGAAGCCCTGCGCATCCACGTAACCGCGGAATGTCGGCCGAATGACTGGTTGTTCCAGGTGCGAGACAACGGCCGCGGCCTGCAAGGCCGGTCTCTGGAGAGAGCCTTCCGGCCGTTTGAGCGCTTGTTCGACAGGCAACGGCCCGGACCCGGCCTTGCGACGTGCCGCGTGATTGTCGAGCGCCACGGTGGAAGCATGTGGGCGGAATCGCCGGCAGGTGGCGGAACTACGTTCTTTTTCACCTTGCCACTGGAAGAGTAGATCACCGTTCGCTTGTCGCTCGACCTGCTGCCCGCAGCCGACTCCCGAGATTCCGCCGCCGGTATCATGGCTGTGCAACTTTAACCGGCAAATAGTGCGCGATTAAGCGCCTCCTTACCACGTTCTGTCCGGATCGGCGCCGAAATCGCCGGCAAGCCACAAGGGGACCTGCGCGACGGGGAACCAACGGGGCCGATAGGCAAGAAAACTGCAGGACACCATTTCCAAGGAGAGCTTTATGCAGACCGGTAATATCAAGAAGAACGATCCGGACCGCAAGTTCCGACGTGTTCTTGCAGCCAGCACGTTGACGGGGGATAACGTCCGCAACGCAGCGGGAGAGGATCTCGGAAAGATCGACGAAATCATGATCGACATCCCTTCGGGCCGCGTGGCATACGCAGTCTTGTCCTTCGGCGGTTTTCTGGGAATGGGCGATAAGCTGTTTGCCGTCCCGTGGACCGCGCTGAAGGTGGACGAAGACGAAAAATGTTTCATCCTCGATGTGGATAAGCAAACGATCGAGCAGGCCCCCGGTTTTGACAAGGACAACTGGCCGGACATGAGCGACGCCTCGTGGGGAACGCAACTGTCCAGCTACTATAGGGTCAGACCGTACTGGGAAGACACTGAAAGGACGATGACGCGCGGTGGGGGCTTGTAAGAGCCGCTGAATCTTAGACCCAGGGCAATGACCGACGTGCGGGAAGAGAAGACCCGCGCGAGGGCAGGCGATCCCGGTCGGCCTGTCGAGTGCGCGCCGGGCGGGAGTGCAGATTTCCACCCCGCCCCGGCGCCAAGCAAGCAATCGGAAAAGACACCGTGTACCGGAGAGCGTCCGATTATCGGTCTCTGGCCGCCGGGAAGCGAACCTTTACACTACGAACATGGCGATGGCGGCCAGCGTCATCACGATGGTGGTGAACCAACCGAGCGCGCGAAGCAGGGGCGAAACCGTGTCGCCGCCCATGACGACGGGGTCCGATGCCATTCGGACAACGAGAAAGAGCAGAGGCGGCGCCAGAAGGCCGTTGAGGATGGCAGACCAGAAGAGCATGTCAATGGCGCCGACTCCGGCGAAGTTGAGGGCGAGTCCGATCGCGAAGGCCGCGGCAAGAACGCGGTAGAACTGGGGAGCGCGGTGCGGCGGACAACGGAGCGAAACCCGCCATTTCGCCGCTTCGGCAATGGCGTAGGCCGTGGAGCCGGCAAGAACGGGTACGCACAACATTCCAGTGCCGACAATGCCGAGCGTGAATAGCAAATACGCTGTGCGGCCGGCGAACGGGCGCAGCGCCTCGGCGGCCTGTTCGGTAGTACCGATATGAATCTCGCCATGCGCGTGCAGTGTTGCACCGGCGGTGAGGATGATGAAATACATGACGAGGTTGGAGAAGACAGCGCCGGTTACAACGTCGGTGCGGGAGTCGCGCTTCTCCTGGCCGGTAGCCCCTCGGCGCTGGGCTAGCGTGATTTTGCCATGCTCCACCTCCTCCTCGATCTCCTGGTTGGCCTGCCAGAAGAAGAGATATGGAGAGATCGTAGTCCCAAGTATGGCCACAAATGCCGCCAGATATGACGCGCTCCATTCGACGTGCGGAATGAACGTGGCGCGCAATACGCGGTCCCAGGCCGGGTGAGCGAGAAGCGCGGCGATGACGTAGGCGAACAACACCAGCGTCATCCATTTGAAGATTCTTGCGATGGCATGGTAAGAGGTCCAGATCATGAGCGCAAGCAGCGCCGCCGTATAGAGCGGCGTGAAGCAGTAAGCCGGCACTCTGAAGATCATCGCGGTCGAAGCGGCCATCGCGCCAAGGTCAGCAGCGATGTTCGCCACGTTGGCGACTGTCAGGAAGACACAGGCGGGCCATAGGATCCACAGTCCAAAGCGCTCGCGGATGAGACTGGCGAGACCGCGGCCAGTGATCAATGCGAGGCGGCTGCAAAGAACCTGCGCCGATGCCATTAGTGGCGCGGAGAACCAAGCTGTCCAGAGAACGCCGAACCCGAATTGGGCTCCGGCGATGGAGTAGGTCCCGATCCCGGATGGATCGTCATCGGCGGCGCCGGTGACGAGGCCGGGGCCGAGAATGCGGAAGAAACGGGCCAGGGCGGAGGCGGCGATGGTCAGCCGTGTGTCCGCCCCGTGCGCCGCGTCCTGCGTCACACCCTTCTACCCAAGTGCATCACGAGGCTTACCAGGAAGAGGATCACGAACAGAAAGAACAATATTTTCGCGACGCCGGCGAAGGCCACTGCGATACCGCCGAAACCCATCAGCGCGGCTAAGACCGCGATGATGAAGAACACCATTGCGAAGTACAACATAGGCGCCTCCGTGTGCGGTAGTTGCAGGCGGCGGGCCAAATCGCGCCAATATTGCACAGGGCATGTGAACACTGCTGCTGTGAACCCGAAGAAAACGCGGTTGTCTTTCCGCTCGACAAAGAGTGCCGGCTTCGGTCGCGAAAAACAGTGTTTGAAAATACTATCGACCATGGGTGCAAGCCTCGTTGTTTGAATTGCAGCGCTCCTCGCAAACGCCGGTAGCCTTAGGGTGGAGGAAAAAAGTGCGCAGGCGTGCAGCTCTTGCATATGACGCAGGGTCCATCGCGTACGCCCCAGAGACTGCAACCGGTATCATCGGGTATGCCAACGGAGGCACAATGTAGAGGTGCATACCGGAATTGCAGTCTTATTGGCCACGGCTGTGGCCCTTGCGCAGCAGGCGCCGATCTTCAGCGTTCCGCCGGCGGATGCGCCGCAACTCGCGGCACGCGGCAAATGGGCCGTCGGCGTGCGCACCATCGAACTCGTCCACACGGCGCAGCCTGATATTCTCCGGTTTGACGCGGCCACGGGCCGGGCGCCACTGACCGATCGCGCGCTGACGATTGAGATTTGGTATCCGGCTACAATACCGGCGGGCAAAGAAGAACGGGTGGTGTATGAGAGCGCGATGCCGGGCGCACCCTCGCCCGACACGCCGAAGAGATTCTCGATTTACGGACGGGCCCTACGCGATGCCCCCGCTGCATCGGGGCCCGACGCTCCATTTCCCCTGGTTGTGGTGTCCCACGGGTATCCCGGCGCGCGCACATTTATGACGTGGTTGACCGAGAACCTCGCTTCCAAGGGATATGTGGTGGCGGCAATCGATCACACTGACTCCGTATTCGGCGCTCAGCGGGGGTTCCCGAGCACCTTGTTGAATCGCGCGGCTGACCAAGTTTTTACGATCGATTCACTGACGGCCCGGTCGCGGGATCAGGCCGACTTTCTGCACGGGTTGGTGGACCCTGACCGCGTGGCTGTGGTCGGGTACTCAATGGGTGGCTATGGAGCGCTGGCGACCGCGGGAGCTGGATACAGCAGGACGGGCGGCGCGGCGCGGGCGATTGGAGGAGGCTATCTTGACTCGTGGCTGGCGGACGATCCGAGGTTCCAAACGTGGCGGCGTCCCGCGGTCAAGGCGCTGGTGGCGATAGCGCCGTGGGGAGCGCAGCCGCCACAGAATAACTGGGACGCCGCGGGGCTGGCGGGCATCCGCGTGCCATCGCTGTTCATCGTGGGCGACCACGACGATGTGGCGGGATACGAGCAGGGAGTCCGCAAGGTGTTCGATGGCGCCGTTAATTCGGAGCGTTATATGCTCGTCTATGAAAATGGGCGGCACAACGTGGGCGGGAATCCGCCTCCCGCAGAGGCCACGGGAAGCTTCGCGACGCAGGAGTTTTTCGACGAGCCGGTGTGGCGAAAGGACCGGATCGCTGCAATCAACCAGCACTTCATCACGGCCTTCCTCGATCTCTACGTCAAGGACGATACGACCCGGCGCAAGTATCTGGAACTGCCGACGAAATCTGAGGATCGGCCGGCGTGGCAGGGATTCCAGCCGCGGTGGGCGCTGGGGCTGCAGTGGTACCAGCGTCCGGCGGCTCAGCCGCCCCGATGACCTTCGACGGACCTAATTTGCACCCGGCGCCCGCCCGAGGGTCGCTATGATCGAGGGGCGGGTCGGGGCTGGGCCTGCGATTCCGCATCGGCATTCGGCGGTATCGATAAGGTTGATGCCCTCAGCGGCCGCCTGGTCGAGGATGAAGAAGCGCCGCAACGCTGACGGTCGGCGCCGCGGAAAGTAGCTGGCCGGACGAACGCGGCGCCGAGGCGACAGACCCTAGCGCGGGAGACCTTCGACCTTGCGGCTGTCCCTGAGATCCACGCGGCTTCCATCGGCGATTTTGAGGTTCACGCCGGTGAAGGTCCAGTCGTCCGCGCCCGCGATCGATCCCGCGCTCTTCGTTTCGATATCGATGTTCTGAAACCGAAAACGCAGCAGCGGGGACTCCGGAGGCGAAGCCACCTGGAAGGCACGCTGCGCGCCCGTAGACTTGATCCCGGAGATCGAGACGTCGCGGAAGTGCGGCATGCCTTTCTCGGGCGGCACAAGAGCGGTGAGCACCTTCCAGTAGTCGGGATAACCCGTCATGCCATCGGGTATCTTCGCGTAGCTGTACGCCGGGTTCCAGTTGAGGGTCACGCTCACGGGCGTCGCGACGCCGGTCATTTCCACATTCCGGATGGTGATGTTCTCGATTACGCCGCCACGCGTGCTCGCGCTCTTGAAGAGGATGCCGGCAGGCGCGCCCGCTTGCACCTTCAGTCCGTCCACGACGATGTCGCGAATGCCGCCCGAGGTCTCGCTCCCGATGGTCACGCCAGCGGCGCCGGCTACCACGGTGTTGTCGCGGATGGTGATGTTGAGGGTGGGGCGGTTCACGCGCAGACCGTCGGCATCGCGCCCGGCCTTGAGACAAATCGCATCGTCGTTGCATTCCACCGAGCAGTGCGTGACGGCGATATCGGAGGAGGAGTCGATATCGATGCCGTCGGTGCTGGGACCGCGGCCGTCGGTGTTGTTGCGAATATCAAGGCCATCCACGGTCACGTGGCGCGAGTAGCAGAGGTGGACCGTCCAGAAGCCGGGACGGCGAAGGCTCAGCCCCTGCAGGGTGACATCGTCGGAGTTGTAGATCTGGATCAGCCGCGGGCGGCGGCAATCGTAATCCACAGCCCAGCGTATGCCCTTCGGCTCATAATCCTCGCGCCGCATCTTCCAATAGAGGTCGTACCACTTCTTGCCGTCGCCATCGACCGTGCCCTGGCCGGTGATTTTGACATTCGACTGCTCGTAGACGTTGACCAGCGCCGAGGGCCAGGTCATCTCGATGCCGGCCACGCGGGTAGGCATCATCGGGTAGTCCGCAATGTCCTGCGAGCCGAGCAGGGTGGCGCCCTTGTCCACGCGAAATTCGATACCACTCTTGAGAAAGATCGCGCCGGTGCGATACGTGCCGGTTGGGACCACCACCGTGCCGTGCGCCTTCGCTGCGGCGTCGATGGCCTTCTGGATGGCGGAGGTGTCGAGCGTGCTGCCGTCGCCCTTCGCGCCGTAACTCTTGACATCGAAAGTGGCTCCCGCAACGGACGCGGAGACAGCAAGGATGAGGGCCGCGAGTTTCATTTCCCTCATGAATAACACACCACGGCAAAGACCTGTTCGACGAAGGTCCTGCGTGCGTTTGCATTTCCCGTTGGACCCAGACGCCCGCAACCCCTCCGCCGTTCCACAGGGCTGCGGCGCGCTCGGCGGGGTTATTGGAGTAAACGGAGTAGCGGTTGAAAACTCGGCGCCGAGTAAACCCAAGAAAACGTGGAGCGGGAGACGGGAATCGGACCCGCGACCAACAGCTTGGAAGGCTGTGACTCTACCACTGAGTTACTCCCGCTAATCTGGTTTTTCAACAACTTACAATGTGTCCTAATGGACACATTATGTGCAAATGGAGCCGAATGGAGGCACTTGGGCTTCACCTTACCTTTCTTCGGTTCCACCAACTCATCTAAATTTACCACGGCTTTCCATGTCTCGGGAGCGACCGTCTGCATGTAGATGTTCCGGGTGGTCTCCACCTTTGAATGCCGCAGTTGGCCGTGGATGGGCTTTGTTTGCGGCCAGAGGCCTACGGCCGACCGTCTGCAGATGCTCCGTTTCTCTATGCGTGACTGATTCAAGACTGCTTCTTGTAAAAAACGCAGAGGAATACTGCCACACTCAGGCTTGCCAGCAAATGGATCCCCGATCTGACCATTGCGATCGCCGCAACCGCACCGCGCACAAACCCCAATACGTCGCGGATGAAGCCCGCCGCCAGCAAAACCGTCAACAGAATCATCCCGATCAATGCGAAGAGGGCCGCGTTCCTGAGCGTCATTGGTACATTATGGCGCAGTATCGGCCTTAGCGCCGATCCCTGTTTCCGTCAAATTCCCTTTCCCTTGGGATACACTGGCTGAGTGCGCCTACGTCCACCCGATCCCGAGTACCTAAGACTCCTCCTGCCTTACCCTGAGGCGATTCAAAAGCTCGCACTGGCCGCGCGAAACCTGGTTCTCGAGGAGGCTCCGGAAGCCAACGAGTTCGTTTACGAGGTCTACACCATCGCCGATCACTTCACGTTCACCGACCGGCCCAGCGGCGCCTTCGTCTTCACCACCACGCACGCCAATTGGGTGAACCTCGGCTTTAACTTCGGCTCGCAACTGCTCGACCCGGACGCCCTGCTCCGTGGCGACGGCAAATGGATTCGTCACATCCGGATCGCACAGCCGGCCGATTTGGCCGCTCCCGGTGTCCGACAGTTGGTGAGAGCCGCCGTCGCGCAAGCCGAGCGTCCCGAAGGCAAAGTAGCTAAACCTCGCGCCGTCGTGCACAGGGATCAATCCGCCAGAAGGCGCTCAGCCCAGAGATCCAGACGAACCTGATACCGCCGCGCAGTTAGCCCCAGGTGGGGCAGGCGCTTTCGCCTGACTCAGGGCAGCGCGTCGAGCATGCGGTCGATTTCGACGGGGGCGATATAAAAGTGCGGCGACGTACGCACCCACCCGGCGCGTGGGGCGGTGGCGATTCCGTGCGAGCGCAAGATGCGGACTACCTCCTCGGGGGCGATTCCGGGCTTCTGGAAGCTCACGATTCCAGATGAGTTTTCCGGGGTCCGGTCCCCTTGCACCCGGTAGCCCCTGGACTCCACACCCGCCGCAATGCGGTCGGCCAAATTGCGGATAACAGGAGCGATTTTACCGACCCCTACCTCAAGTAAAAACTCAATTGATGCCCGTAAACCAAAACATCCTATGGTATTTAATGTTCCGCATTCGTATCGACCCGCGTCCTGCCTCAGGGTCATGTCGCGCGAGGCGTAGTCGTTGTATTTTGCTACGTTCGTCCAGCCGAATTCCACCGGTTCCACGCGGTCTTGAAGCTCCCGATTTATGTATAAGATGCCGCAGCCTTCCGGACCCAACAGCCACTTGTGTCCGTCAGCCGCCAGGGCGTCGATTCGGGAGGCCCGCACGTCGAGCGGAAAGGCGCCGAGTCCCTGGATCGCATCTACTAGGAAAATGCATCGATTACGATGACAAATCTCACCTATTTCCTGAATGGGAGCCCGATATCCGCTCAAGAATTGCACAAAGCTGATGGCCAGCAGTTTGGCGCCGCGGCAGGCGTCGTCAATGCGGTCGAGAGGGTCGCCAACGGACAGCCATCGGACCTCAACTCCTTTCTCTTCCAAGCGTTTCCAAGGGAAGTAGTTGGCCGGGAACTCCTCGCGGAATCCCACCATGCGGTCTCCCGGCTTCCAGTCCAAGCCGAGGGCTACGGTGGCGATGCCCTCGGAAGTGTTTTTCACGAGGGCAATCTCGGAAGGATCCGCGCCGGTCAGCCTTGCGGCGGCGATGCGCAGTCCGCTGTACGTCGCCAGCCATTCCCCATAGTGCAGGCTGCCGAAATTCAGGCAGTCGTCCGCCAGGCGTTTCATGGCGTCGGCGGCTGGCTTGCACAACGGCGCCACGGCCGCGTGGTTCAGGTATACCTGGCGCTGACGGACCGGGAACTGGTGTGCGTAAACTTCCCATAGCGGAGGCGCGTCTACACTCGTAGCGTCCAATTCTGTGCTCATCTCATCTACAATACGGTATCGAGGGCACTCATGAGGCGTTCATCCGCAATCCTATGCGTGGTATTGCTGGCCACCGCATATGGCGCGGAAGAGAACGACAAGAAGGGCGATCCCAGCCAGATCGGCAACCGCGACGTTGGCAAGGGCGTAAACTTCTACTCCCTGGAGAAAGAGATCGCGCTTGGCCGGCAGTTAGCCCAGGAAGTTCAGCGCCAAGCCAAGATGGTGGACGATCCGCTGATCGCGGAGTTCGTGAACCGCCTGGGACAGAATCTGGCGCGGAACTCGGACGCCAAGGTTCCGTTCACTTTTTATGTGGTGGACGACCCCGCTCTGAACGCTTTCGCGCTTCCGGGCGGCTATGTTTTTGTGAACGCCGGGCTGATTGAAATTGCGGAGGACGAAGACGAACTGGCCGGCGCGATGGCTCACGAGATTGCGCACGTGGCGGCGCGCCACATGACGCGGCAGGCCACGAAGTTGCAAATCGCCAAGCTAGCCGCCGCGCCCATGGGGGCCGCGCTGGGCGGCTGGACCGGGTATGCCGCCAGCGCGGGTGCGAGCGTGGGGATTCCCATGACGTTCCTGAGCTTCGGCCGGAAAGACGAAGCCGAAGCCGATTATTTGGGCGTCCAGTACGCTTACGCGGCGGGATACGATCCGACCGGAGTCATCTCGATCTTCGAGAAGCTGGAATCGCTTGAGCGAAAGCAGCCCGGCGCCGTCAGCAGGGCGTTCGCGAGCCATCCGCAGGACGCGGACCGCATCAGCCGGACGCAGCGTGAGATCCAGGAAATCCTGCCGGCTAAGGCGGATTACGTGGTGACTACTTCGGAGTACCGGGATCTTCGCAAGCGGCTGATCGAGCTTCGGGCTGCGCGGGAGAACATTGGCGGAAGCGGCCAGCCACTTCCGCGGGCGGTTCCGGAAGGTGAAACTCCCAGGCGGCCGGGCGATTCTGAAGACGGCCCCGTTTTGAAGCGCCGCGACCTGCTGGAGTAATCACTCACCCAGGTTCGGGAAGAGCGCAGGGTCCAGAATCAGCCGCGTGAGTTGCTCGACGGTGAGGTACTGCTCTCCGTACTTGTAGAGCATCTTGTCGCCTGGAAGCGCCCCCACATGAATCTGCAGCGGCTCCCCGCCGTTCTCGACGCGGAAGCCAGGCAGCGCGGGGACGGCTTGGACGAGGGCCCGGGCGCACTCCTGCCATTGGCCGGCGCACTCTGTGCGCACGATCACCTGGGTGTCCCCTTCATGGCGTTGGATTTCCGCCGATTCCGGTCCGAAAGCCGCCCGATAGGCTTCGACGCACTCCTGCAAGTGTTCGTACACCTCGTCGAGCGCGCGCGGGAACCGATCCCGGAGCATCGCCTCGCGTTGCCGGCGCGCCATCTCCTCCGTGATCCGCATGTCGAGCCACTGATAACTCATGCCTATCGCTCTTATGTTATATCAGCCCGCAAGAAAAGGGCGGGCGAACCGCGGGTACGGGTATAATGGTGACACCGAAGTCAGAACTCCCATGCCGAAAAAGCCAGCCGCACCCAAAGAAGGCGAGAAGGATAGCACCCCGGCCGCAGCGCCCAAAGCAGCCGCGCCGGTTGCGCCGCCTGAACCGAAGCCCCAGACGAAGTCGAAGAAGGTGGGCAAACTGCCCAAGAAGGACAAACACCGCCTGCCGAGGCGTCAGAAGAAAGCCCAACAGAAGGCGCTGGGCAAGAAGGCCTAGGGGCCGGCGAATGAGTAGAAGGTCGGGCGTGCCGCCGTTTTTTGCGGCTTGCCAGCCTGCACACCAGGACACGTGACGGATTCGCGCACGGAAGGCAAGGCGGCGCCGGCCACCGACGACCATCGGGCCGCGGTGCTGGCGGGCTTTCTCGGCTGGACCCTCGACGCCTTCGATTTCTTCCTGCTGGTGATGTGCCTCACCGCCATCGGACGCGAGTTCCACAAGTCCGATGCGCAAATGGCCGTGACTTTGGGCGTCACACTGGCCTTTCGTCCTGCAGGCGCGTTTGTGTTCGGACTGCTGGCGGACCGCTACGGGCGGCGCCTGCCGTTCATGCTCGTTCTGGTGTTCTACTCCGTAATGGAGGTTCTCTCCGGGCTGGCCCCCAACTACGCGACGTTCCTGGTCCTGCGCGCGTTGTTCGGCGTCGGCATGGGCGGCGAGTGGGGCGTGGGCGCGTCGCTGGCCATGGAGAAAGTTCCGCCCCGGCTGCGCGGCCTGCTCTCCGGCGTGCTGCAACAAGGCTACGCGGCGGGCTATCTGCTGGCGGCGGTATGCTACTACTTTTTGTTCGGGCGGTTGGGGTGGCGTCCACTGTTCTTCCTGGGCGGATTGCCGGCGCTGCTGTCTGTTTTCGTTGCTTTTCGCGTGAAGGAATCCGAAGTCTGGCGCAAGACGCGCCACCAGAACTGGCGCGACCTGTGCCGTTCCGCCCTCTCGCATTGGAAGCTCTTCCTTTATATCGCCGCGCTGATGACGGGCATGAACCTGGCCTCGCACGGCACGCAAGACATGTTTCCGACCCTGCTGGAGCGGAAATGGCATTTCGGCCCCGAGCAGCGGTCCGCCCTGACCGCGTTCTCCATGGTAGGGGCGATTTTTGGCGGCACGCTCTTCGGGCTGCTGTCGGATTGGTGGGGCCGGCGACGCGCCATGGTTACGGCTTTGCTCGCGGCCGTGCTGGTGGTTCCCTTGTGGGCGTTCGCGCCGTCGGTGGCGTGGCTGTGGGTGGGCGCGTTCCTGATTCAGTTCCTGGTGCAAGGCGCATGGGGCGTGACGCCGGCGCACTTGGCCGAGCTATCGCCGGATTCGGTGCGCGGTTTCCTGCCTGGCTTCGGGTATCAATGCGGGGTAGCGGTGGCGTCCACGGCATCGTACGCGGAAGCGGTGATGGCGCGCCGCATTGGCTACGCTGCGGCGATGGCTGGCGTGGCAGCTTCGGTATTCCTTCTGGCGGCGGTGCTGACAGCGGTGGGGAGGGAGCGGCGGGCGGTGACGTTCGGGGAATAAGGGGTCGGCCGAAAAACGGTTGATGCTACGCGAGTCGCCCACCGCAAAGACATCTATGAATGACGGCTTCCGTCTGCGCTGTAGCAGCGCCTAAGCATCGGCCGCCGCCTCCCTGACTCGTTCCTCCAGTTCTTCCAACCCGCCGGCGAAGAAGTGGTCGGCGGCTTCGATCCAAATCAATTCTTTGGGCTCCGGGAGTTTCGCATAGATGGGTTCCAGTTCCGCGCGCGGGCCGTACTGGTCATGGGTGCTTTGGATGAAAATCTTGCGCACGGGACAGGTTTCGAGATAATCGACCGGGCCGAAGCGCGTGGGGAAACCGGCCGCCATCAGCCAGCGAGCGCCTTCCGCTTCGCAGCCGAGGCGCGTGATGGCGCGCGCGCCGAAAGAGAATCCGGCCAGCGCGAAAGGAAGGGCGGGATAGCGTTCACGGAGCCACGCCAGGGCGGCGCGCGTGTCCTCGATTTCGCCGGTAAGGTGGCCATGTTGGCCTTCGCTCAGTCCCACGCCGCGGAAGTTGAAGCGCAACGCCGCCACACCTGCGCGGCGCAATCCGCGCGCCATCCTGTAGACCACTTTGTTGTGCATGGTCCCGCCGTAGAGCGGATGCGGATGGCAGACCACGGCCGCCAGGCGCAATGGAGCGGCCTCCGGCTCCTCTAACAGGGCTTCCAGGCGGCCGGCCGGCCCCGCGATCCAGTGCGACTCGATGCGGCGCGGCAAGTTAGTTCGTGCGGTAGTTGGTGAACTGCATGTCGATGCCGAAATCGGCGTCGCGCAGCAGCTTGATGGCGGCTTGGAGAACGTCCCGGTCGCGGCCCGATACGCGCACGAAATCGCCCTGAATCGAAGCCTGCACCTTGAGCTTGGCATCCTTGATCTTCTTGACGATCTCGCGGGCCTTCTCAATCTCGATGCCTTGCTGCAGCGTGATTTCCTGCTTTACCGTCGACCCCGCGGCCGGAATGATCTCGCCGTAGGTCAGCCCCTTGAGCGGGACGTGGCGCTTGACCAGCTTGGTCTCGAGGATATCCACCACCGCCTTCAGCTTGAACTCATCCTGACTGGCCAGGACGATCTTATTGTCCTTCGCGTTCAGCTCGATATTCGAATGCGAGTCCTTCAGGTCGTACCGCTGAATGACTTCCTTCATGGCCTGCTGGATGGCATTCAGCACTTCCGGCAGTTCGATTTTCGAGACCACGTCAAAACTGTTGTCGGGCATTTTACTCCAAGGAGCCGGGATCTTCCGGCTCGGGCGAGAAAGTGTCCAGCCCCAGGATGGAGCCGGAGCGATGCCGCAAGGACGTCACGCGGCGGACGCCTTCGGCCCGCGGGGGAGCGGCGGGCTGTGGCAATTCGGGTACGGGATCCGGCGCTGGTTGCTCCGCCGCGGACGCGGCCGCCCGTGTAACGGGTTCGGCAGCGAGCTTTGGCTGGAGCGCCGCGAACACCCGGCCGGTAATTTCGCTAACCATGTTTTCCATGGCTGCGTCGAGTGCCACCGTAACCGCTGCGCGGACCTGCTCGGAATCCACCACGGCGACAAAAGGAGGCGCCGGCGCTTGTCCATGCCAGGTCGAAACGGCGGACGGCCCGGCCAGCCCCGGCTGGGACCGTTCGCGTGCGGCTGCCTCCGCCAGAGGCTTGACCAGCGCCAGCAGGATGCTTGCCTCGAAGGGCTTCTTCAATATGCCATCGGCTTCGACCAGCGTCACGCGGGCGTCGTCGAAAGGCTCCTGGGCGCCGGCGGTGAGGATCACGCGCACGCGGCGGTGGCGCGGGCTCATCTTGACGTACTGGCAGATTTCGTAGCCCCCGCGGCCGGGCATGACTACATCCGCCAGGATGACGTCGGGGTCCACATCCTCCATGCGGATCAACGCCGAATCGGCGTTGCTAACGGCGACGACTTCGTATCCTTCCTCGCTGAGGATACGCTCGCCCATACGCTGGGCGTGCGGGCTGTCATCCACCAGGAGAATACGGTTCATTGTTTCGTCGGCGCGGTGGGATTGGCCGCAGGCGCCGGCGTGACCGGCGCGCTCGAACCGGGCGCTTGCGCCGGCGCGGCCGGCGGCTTGGCAGCCTTCTTGGGCGTCTTAGGCTTGGACACCTTCACCGGCTTGGCCTTCGGCGGGCCTTTCGTTCCCGCCTTCTGCGCCGTCTTGTTCAACGCGTCTTTCTGGGCCGCGGACGGCGTGGTCGCCGTGACGGCGCCTTGCGCGGGGCTTGCGTCCGTCGCCGCGGCAGTTCCCGGAGCGGTGCGCGCATCGGGTTTCGTATCCAAGGCGGACGCATCCGTCGCCACGGATGCCGTAATATCGCCGCTGGTACCGAGCACACCCGCCGCGCGCGGAGGCACATTGGCCGGAATCGAAGGATGCATGTTCTGCATCTGCGGAGCTCCAGCCTTCGCCGCAAGGGCCAGGTTCGGGCGCGCAGCGAACATCCCGAAGAACTTGGAGGCAGTCCCGATCTTGCCCTGGTGCTCCAACTCGTACTTCATGCGGTCATACGCCACCGGGTCGGCTTCCGGGACGGGCGCCTTCAGCTCCTGGAGCCGCGCCTTGGCGTCGTCGGCGTGGGCGCTCAGCGGGTACTCGTGGACCAGCTTGTTGAGATTCGTGACCTCCTGCTTCTCAAATCTGTCGCCCAGACGTTGATAGTCCTGAGACGCCAGCCACAGGGCGTCGTCCGCCTGGCTGAAGAGCGGAAAATTGTCCACCAAGGTCTGGTGCCGGTTCGCGGCCGCGAAAAAATCGCCCTTGTTCTGATAGAACTTGCCGACTCTGTACTCGGCGTCCGCCAGATTCTCCTGGATGTTGCGCAGCTTTTGTTCCACTTCGGGCGCGGCTTTGCTGTTGGGGTACTGCACCAATACGGTGCGGCATTCCTCTTCGGCCCGTCTGGCTTCCATGGGATCGCGGTCGGCCTTCTCCATCTGACCGTAGTGGATGTCGCACACCTTGGTCTGCGCCTCGGCCGCCTCTTCCATGGCGGGGTAGAACAAAATGAAATCCTTGTATTCGGCTTCGGCGTTCGCCATGGCGTGCGCGTCGCCTTCCTGATACCAGCCATCGGCCAGCGCCAACTTCGCCTTGGCGAGGTATTCGCTGTCCGGGTACGTGTTGATCAGGGTGGTCAGATCCATGCGCGAGATCTCGAATCGATTGTGCGAGAGATCGTCGATGGCCTTGTCGAACAGGACCTTGTCGGGCTGATCGGTCTGCTTGGCGATCGGATTGGCGTACCGGTGTGCACACGAGCTAAGCAGAATAGCGGCCACGGCCAGCGCCGCGGCATAACGAATTGCGTTACGTACCATCATGACTTCACTTACCCCAGGAAGCTTCAACAGCGGACCGCGTTGGCGCCGGCCGCAATTTCGCGAAATTCACGCACCACAGCGCCAGGATCGGGGCTGTGAAACACAGCCGACCCTGTGACGATCCAGTCACACCCGGCGCGGACCACGTCCGCCAGATTGTCCCGGTGGACGCCGCCATCGATTTCAATCGGCAGCGCCAACCGCTTCTCTCTCCGCAGCATAGCCAGCTTGCGGACTTTCTCGAGCACGTACGGAATCAACTTCTGTCCGCCGAATCCGGGATTGACGCTCATGAGCAGCACGTAGTCGGCCACCCCTGCAACGTCCTCCAGGACCGAAACGGGAGTCGCCGGGTTCAGCACCACGCCCGCCATTGCGCCCGCGCCGCGAATCATACCCAGCACCCCGTCCAGGTGGCGGCAGGCCTCGTAGTGCACCGACACGGAGTTGGCCCCCGCGTGGACAAACTGCTCCACCCAGCGCTCCGGGTCCTCGATCATGAGGTGAACGTCCAAATGCAGGCGGGTGGCCTTGCGGATGGATTCCACCACCGGGGGACCGATCGTGATGTTGGGGACGAAGTGGCCATCCATGACATCCAGGTGGAGCATGGAGGCCCCGCCCCGTTCGACCGACGCGATTTCCCCGGCCAGCCGGGCAAAGTCCGCCGATAGGATTGAGGGAACGATTTCAACCATTTGCGGGCTGATCCGATTTTATCACAGCGGCATAGAAGCCATCCCCCGGATCGCGTCCCGGAAGACGGATCATGGTGTCCAAAATAACCTCCCCAGGCACGCTGGCCACCACGGCGCGGTTCTCTTCCGGCTCCAGCGAGCAGGTGGAATAGACCAACAGGCCTCCGGGAGCCAGGGCCGCGCGCGCGTGAGCCAGAAGCGCCGTCTGGCGGCGGGGCAGGTCTTCGAGATCGGCCGGACGGAGACGCCATTTGATCTCGGGGTTGCGGCCGAGGGTTCCGGAACCCGAGCATGGCGCATCCACCAGGATTCTGTCGAAACTGCGGCCAAAAGGAAGCGGCTGCGTGCCATCGAGCACCACCAGGGGGCACCCCATTCCTTTGAGCTGGACCAGACGGTCGAAACGCCGGTCGCAGGCGATGGCGCGCACGCCGACTTCGAGCGCCTGCGCGGTCTTATTGCCAGGCGCCGCGCAAAGGTCGAGGTACCGCTGCCCCGGCTCCAGGCGAAGCAGCGGCACGATGGACTGGGAGCCGATGTCCTGCATCCGGCTGCCGGCGGGCCCTTCCCGAACGACCTTCTCCGGCTCCTGCAAGGCGGCGCGCGCGATCCCCACCGCCGCTTCGGCCCCGTAACATGCCTCCCATCGCCCGAGCAGCCACTCGGGGCACGACAACTCCACCTCGCGGCTGGGCCACGGTACAGGCTCGCGGTCCACGCGGCGCAGCACCGCGTTGACGAAGCCCGCGGCCGAGCGCTTGTGAGCGCGCTTGACCAGCTCCACGGCATCCGTCACAGCCGCGTGCGCCGGGATGCGCTCCAGGTAACGAAGCTGGTAGATGCCCATGCGCAGCGCATCGCGCACTTCCGCGTCGAGCTTCGGCCGGCTGGCATAAAGCTCGATCAGGTAGTCGAGCTGCGCCCGGTAACGCAGCACCCCGAAGACGATTTCGGAAGCCAGGCCGGCGTCGCGCGATTCGAGCGCCGCGGTGCGTTCGAGAAGCAGGTCCGAGGCATAGCCGCCGGCATCGACGCGGCGGAGGATATCGAAGGCGGCGATGCGGGCGGGAGCTGGCATGGGGATTAGTGGTTGAGTGGGGCGGGCCTCCTGGCCTGCCTTCCGGCGGGTTTGGCTGCGAGCCGCTTCAAGTCACGATGCTACCACTGGTCCGCCTTTATCGGCTCTGATCGGCGGCCGTTAATCTTGAAACGAAGTCCTGGCCAGGAGGCCCGCCCCACCAACCCCCTATAATCGAATCAGTGGATCTCGAAAAAGCACTGCTGCGCAAGGTGGGGGATGCCGTGCACCGCTTCAAAATGGTGCGCAATGGCGATCGCGTCGCTGTAGCGCTTTCTGGAGGCAAGGATTCGGCCACCCTGCTCGAAGCGTTGCTGCTGCTTGAAAAGCGCGCGCCCATCGACTTTTCCGTGTGCGCCTTTACGGTGGAGCAGGGCAAGTTCCTACGTCCCATCGAACCGCTCGCCGAATACCTGAAGCAGCGCGGAGTCGCCTGGACCTACTATCGCGACGCTCCCTCGGTGCGCCTGATCACGGAACAGCCGGACCACGGCTGCGACCTGTGCAGCCGCTATCGCCGCCGCGCCGTCTATCAGATTGCGCACGAACTGGGCGCCAACGTGATTGCCTTCGGACACACGGCCGACGACTTCTGCGAGGCGCTCCTGCGCAACACCATGTTCACGGGCCGGCTGAGCGCGCTGCCGCCGGTCACCGCTTCGCGCAGCCGTGAATACCGCCTGATCCGTCCGCTGGTCTACGTGACCGAGGACATGACCCGGGCCTACGCAGAATCGCTGGGCGTCCCCATCGTTCCCTGCGGTTGCTCCCAGAAGACCGGGACCGTGCGGCGGGCGCTGCGCGATATGTTCGTCAGCCTGGAGCGGGAATATCCCCATTTGAAGGAGAACATCATCTCCGCCATGGGGAACGTGGATACCAGCCGGCTGCTCGACCCGCGCTACCTTCACGTGGATGGCGCCGAAGCCGTGGAGGCGTTCCCAATCGTGGGCAATCCCGGCCTCGATTCCTGACTGGAAGTGTCACTTCCCTTCCCTGGAAGGCAGATCGGCGGTGCTCAGGCAGATATCCGCGCGGTGGGCGAGCAGCTCTCTTCCTGCTCATGGGTATCGGTTCTTACGGACTTGAGCTTGAAGAGCGCCTTGCTTGCGAAGGCCTTTGCAAGAGCCGCACTCATTTCGGGGTCGCGGACGCTGGTACACGAAAATATCCCTACAAGCGTCACGACGCGCGCGGAGAGGCCGTTCTCGCCGCGGGTGATCTTGGCGACGATGCCGGAGCCGCCTGGAGCGGAGTCCATAGCGCTTGTGAGGGGCAAAACCAAGCGGCCGCGGTCCGACAAGCGCTCGATCCAAAGGGGGTGCGGATGCGTGGCGCCGGCGTTGATGAATATCGCGTCGCATGGACCGGGATCGAATGCCGCGCCGTCTCCCGCGTGCACCGAAACGTTTGGGTAAGCGGTGAGATTCTCTTGAGCCCGAGCCGCCAGCCCCGCATCTACCTCACTGGCCATGACTCGCCCGCCAGTCCCAACCACTTCGGCCATGATCGCGGCATAGTATCCGACGCCGCAACCCAGGTGGTAAACGCGGTCGCCAACCTTCAGATCGAGCGCGTCGATCCAGCGGGCCAGCGCGCTGGGCTGCCCATTGTTCAAATGGCGGTCCGGATCGAGGGCAACCAGGACATTGTGATACAGGTCCCTGGGATCTTCCGTGCTGGCATAAGGCGAGCCGGCCAGGCCCATGAATGCCATCGAGATCGTCTCCGGCGATGCGATCTTCCAGGGCGGAGGCCCCATGAACTTCTCGCGTGGCACGCGAGCGTAAGCGGCAACCAGCGCAGGCGAATCCAGGCCGGCGGCGATTCGAACTTCTTCCGCATAGAAGAGACGGCAATCGTCAAGGGTCATCGAGATGCTAGGCTCCGATGTCGCCGCGCTACGGCTCAATTTTGAAATCCATGGATTGGGTCGCGGTGTTGAACTTGCCCTTGACGAGTTTGTCGGTCACCGTCACCTGCAAAACGTATTGGCCGGGCGGCATGTTGGCGCCCAGCGCGACGCGGCCGTCCGCCGTCAGCGTCTGCGAGCCGGATGCGCCTGCGGAGGGGGCCAGCGCCTTCTTGCCGTCCAGCACCTGTTCCCCGTTGTGGAAGAGCCTGGTTTGCACTTCCAACTCCGGTTGCTGGCCGGCGGCGGTCTTGGCATTGATAATCTCGTAGCCATAGGCCAGAAGCGCGCCGCGCCGGAAACTCCGCCGGGCCGCCCCACCCGTGATATCCTCGCTGGGCGCAGGAGTCTGATCGACATCGGCGCGCGCCGGGGCCTTTTGGGCCGCGGCTTCCTGAAGCACGATTCCCGATAGCGCCAGCCGCCCGCTTTCAATATCCGGAACCTCGACATACTGTTCTGCCGAACCTACACCCTCCGTGGCGGCATCGCGCAGGGCCGCACGCACCAGGTACGGACCGGGCTTGGCAATCGGAAAGTGTATGCCCCAGACCATTCCCTTTTTCAGAAACTCGTCATACTTTTGACCGGTCAATTGCAAGGGAAAGGTGGTATCGACGGGCGCCAAGGCAACGCCGTCTTCGTCGTAGGCGGCGGCCGCAACATCGATCAGCGCCTTACGGCTGCCGTCCGGCTGGATGGACCATTTGAGGTCCTTAGGGCTGAAATAAACCAAGGCATTGATCGACGCGCCGGTCCGCCCCAGGTTCGAGAAGACCGCCGTCAGGCGCGGGTGAATCGAACCGGCGGCGAACGGGGACTGCAGGGCTTCGCTGAGCTCCGCCTCGCGCGTGTGCTCAACCGGCGGATTAGCGCCCGGATCGCCGAAGAAGCCCTCGCGCGTGCGGACGTGCATGGCCGCCTTGGTCACTCTTAAGTCGATCTGATGGAACTGGGGCTGCCCGCCTTTTTCTTCGAAGGTACTGGCGTCCGGACGGTAGCCGATCAGGTAATAGGAATCGCTGTCCTCGGCCGCGATGCGCAGGGCGCCGTTCAGGTCGTTGCCATCCTGCACAAATAGCCCGCCGTTTTCCTGCGCCACCTGGGTCATGCCCTGTTGCGTGGTGGCCATCTGCTGCGACCGCTGGCCGGGCCCTCGGCCAACCCGTCCCGAGGAAGACGGCACGCCGATCACGTCGTCGACAGCCCTGGGACTGTATGTCGCCACGCCGCGCGGGTCCACAGTATGGATCACCACCGAGGCGCGGCTGGCGGCGTCGCTGAGTTGCTGGACGGCGTTGGCCTTCACCTCATCTGTGGCCCCCTGATAAATCATGCTAAGGTCCTCCGTAAACAGGACCAGGGACTTGCGGCCCGGCAACCCTCTCATGGCGTTCACCACGAAACGGACCGTCGCCAGGCTGCCCACCTCCAGGTTCTCTTCGCGGTAGCGGTAGAAGAGGCCCTCGCCGCGAGGCCTCACCCCTGAGGTGGACGACGCCATGGGCGCGAAGCTGCTCGTGCCTACGCGGCTTCGGCCATACTTCACGCGGTCGAGAGCCGCATACAGCAGCCGCTTATCGGTGGTGAACTGCTGCAAGGCTCCCATGCCGGCGCTGGTGCGCACAATCGCAACCAGGTCGCCGGGGCGCATCTGTTCGTCGAGAAAATTGCGGATTGCGTCGCGAACGGGCGAAATACTCTCAGCGGACATCCCAAGATCGTCCACCACCAGCGCCAGCGTGCGCCGCACTTCAGTTGGATCTGGCGGCAGCGGGGGCGGAGGCGGCTCGCCCTTCACCGGCTTAGCTTGAACGGGTTGGTGCGCCGCGGCCGTTCCACCCGATTTCGCCGAAACGTACGAGAAATCCGTGATGGTCTGCCGCTTGCCGTCCTGCCAGATCTCGAAGTCCGAGGCCTCCAGGTTCGGCACGCGCCGGCCTCTGGAATCGGTGACGACGGCGTCCACCTGAACCAGGTTGACATCGATGCGGATCACGGTGTTCGACGCCGCTACCGGACCGGACGGCGGCGCCGCGTTTTGCGCAAAGGCGATGGCCAATGCGGGAAATAGCGCTGCGAATCGATGGATGGCTGCCACAGGGATACACTCCTCACCGGTGAAGTTCGGTCCTGCGTCGATTCTCTCTCCCTGGCTGGCTACTGTCAAACCAGCGCAGGCAGTTGCGGCAGCGGCGGCCCATGCCGGTCGAACCGATCCGGCTGTAAGCTAGTCTCATGGGGATGCGAATGAGGGCCAGTTTGCCGCCGAGGGTGATTCTGCTGCCGGGCCTGTTGATGGCGCTGGCCGCGGCTCCCTTGCCGCCCCAGGGGCGCCGAACAGCGGCAATCATGATCGATTATCCAGAGGACGGATCTATTTTTCCGCCCGAGATCACGCCTCCGACGTTCCTGTGGCGCGACGACGGGAAAGGCGTTGCCATTTGGAAGATCGACATCTCGTTTGGAGGCGGCGCGGCGGCGATCCACGCGACCTCCAAGGGCGAGCGCCTCCGCATCGGCAGGATCGACCCGGATTGCGTGGCGCCCACGAACCAGCCGCCCCAGCTCACTCCCACCCTGGCAGCGGCGCACACCTGGACGCCGGACCCGGCGACGTGGCAGACCATTAAACGCAACTCGGTGGCGAGCGCCGCAACGGTAAGCATCACCGGCTTTCGCAGCGACACCCCGGACCAGCCCGCCAGCGCCGGGACGGTGGCCATCCACACCTCAAAGGACCCGGCGGGCGCGCCAATCTTCTATCGCGACGTGCCGTTGATGCCCGCGGAGCTGGAACGCGGCGTCATCAAGCCTCTCGGCGCACAGGCGCTGCCGTTCGTCGCCTGGAGGCTTCGCAGCGTGGCCGACGCGCGCAGCCGGGTGGTCATGGACAACCTGCCGGTCTGCGCCAACTGCCATTCGTTTTCCGCGGACGGCAAGACCATGGGGATGGATCTGGATGGCCTGGAGGCCAATCGCGGGATGTACATTTTTGCGGCGGTGAAGCCCGAGATGGCCATCCGCAAGCAGGATCTGGTTCAATGGCGCACGCCCGAAGCCACCATCAAGGCAGGCGTCCGAATCGGCTTCATGTCGCAGGTTTCCCCGGACGGGAACTACGTAGCGACTACCATCAACCCAGCCTCATTGGCGAACCCATCGAAAGAGCCGCCCAGCAACTACTACGTGGCCAATTTCAAAGATTACCGGTTCCTCCAGGTTTTCTATCCGACGCGTGGATTTTTGTGCTGGTATAGCCGGGCGGCCGGGGTATTGCAGCCGCTGCCCGGCGCCGACGATCCGCGCTTCGTGCAGATGGGCGCCGTATGGAATCCCGACGGGCAGTCTCTGGTATTCGCCCGTGCCTCCGCCGCCGACCCCTATCCGCCGGGAGTGCCGCTGGCGCAGTTTGCCGGTGACCCGAACGAGACCCCGATGCAGTACGACCTTTACCGGATTCCCTTCGACAACGGCAAGGGAGGCGCGCCGCAGCCTATCGCAGGCGCCTCCCGCAACGGCATGAGCAATACGTTTCCGAAGGTGTCGCCGGACGGGCGGTGGATTGTCTTCGTCCAATGCCGCAACGGGCAGCTCATGCGTCCCGACAGCCAGTTGTACATTGTCCCCGCGGCGGGCGGGCAGGCGCGGCGCATGCGCTGCAACACGTCCAAGATGAACTCGTGGCACAGCTTCTCGCCCAATGGCCATTGGCTGGTGTTTTCGTCGAAGGTCCGGGGGCCTTACACTCAGTTGTATCTCACGCATATCGACGCGGACGGCAACGACAGCCCCGCCATTCTGATCGATAACACCACGGCAGCCAACCGCGCGGCGAATATTCCGGAGTTTGTGAACATTCCGCCGGATGGCTTGCTCCAAATCGGCGGACCTGTCCTTAACTATGACCGGCTGGTCAACAGCGCGGCGTATCTGCAGAAGAACGGACAGTATGAGGCAGCCGCCGCGAGGTGGAAGCAAGTTCTGGAACTCGAACCCAACGACGAGCTGGCGCACCGCGACCTGGGAAACGACCTGCTGATGTCGGGCCGCCGGGAGGAAGCCGGGCCGCACTTCGAGAAAGCGTCCGAAATTCATCTCCGCGCGGCGGTGGAGGCCGATCCCACGTCCGCGCGCGCGTTCAACGACTTGGGAGCGCTGCTCCTCCAGACCGGACAAGTGCCGGAAGCCGCCGCCGATTTCGAAAAAGCCACCGCGCTGAAGCCGGATTTCGCCGAGGCCCGCGTGAACCTGGGGAGTGCTCTGGCAAAGCAGGACAAGCCGGAAGAGGCGCTGGTTCAACTGCGCCAGGCGCTGGCATCGAATGCCGGTTACGCGCCGGCGCATTACCAGTTGGGGGTGGTTTTGAGCCAGCGGGGCGATGTGCAGGGAGCTATCCGGGAGTGGCGTAGCGCGCTCGGTCTCGATCCGAAGTACGCCGAGGCTCATATCAGCCTGGGCGACGCGCTCGATGGGCAAGGTCAAAAGGCGGAGGCCGTGGCCGAGTGGCGAGAGGGCCTAGAGCTGCAACCGGATGACGCGCCGGCGCTGCGGCGAGTAGCATGGGCGCTGGCAACCTCGCCCGACGCCTCCATCCGCAACGGCGGCGACGCCCTTGCGTTTGCGGTGCGGGCGGTCGAGATCGCCCACGGAGGAGACGCGCGCATCCTGGACACGCTCGCGGCAGCTTACGCCGAGAAGGGACAGTTCGCCGATGCGGCGCTCACGGCGCGCCGCGCTCTGGAGAAAGCCGCGCAAGAAAACCAGCCTGCGTTGACGGAGGCTATCGAAGCCAGGGTCGCGTTGTACGAAGCCGGCCAGCCGTTTCGCGATAGGTAGGGAGCGCCGGTTCAACGGACCGCCGCTTCCCTTCGGGGATCCATGTTGGGATCGAGCAAGCGGAGCGTGATGGGAAGCCCTCCGACCGCCGCCGCGGCCCGCCGAACCAGCCGCACGAATGCGCCGACGATTTCCGGCCGGTCCCAGGCGCCGGCGTTCACGACAAAAGAAATTACCGTGCGGCCGTCTTTACTCAGTTCTACGCTGGCGCCTTGATCCGTGAAGTACTCGGTCTTTCTGAGCGCCGCGCCAAGGCCTTCCGCCTCGGCTTTGGTCGCGGAACCGAAATAATAGACCTCGTCCCTGGCGCCAACCATCGCCTTGCCAAGCGGCAGTTCCCGATGTGCGATTTGGGCTGAATCGATCATGCGAACTTTGATGGGGAACCCACCAACCGGCGTCGCGATGCGCCGGCCGATTTCCTCATAGTCCGAGATCCTGTCCGGAACATCCCATGCGCCCTCCTGGACCACGAACGAAACCACCGTGCCATTCCTGCCTTTCGACAAGAAGACGCTGACGCCCCGGTCCTGGAAGTATCCGATCGTCTTGAGCGCCTCGCCGAGCACTCTGGCGTCATCTTCCGTGGCCGCGTGGGAGTAATAGACCATGTCGTTGGTTCCGATGATTACCTTGGGGATGTTGGGGACCTTCGCATGGCCCGATTGGCGCACGCTCCAGACCGCCATCATCACCAGCAGCGTAAGCCCGACGCCGAGGGCTAAGGCATTCGCAACGGCCTTCCTGCCGAGGCCGGCTACCCGCTCAGGCTGCCTCATGGGAGGCTCAGACATGCCCACGATGCTATCCCAGGGTATTCCCCGAAGCAAGCCGGAGCGCGAAGGGCAAAACAAGACCTGACGCGGGGACGGGCCGGGGACTCGCCGCGAGCCCGAGTTGTGTTTTGCCCGAAAGAGACGGATAATCGACCATTCGCGGGAAATTTCAATGAAAAGAGTCTGCTTTATTCTGCAAGTCAGGCCGGAAAAGCTCGAGGAATACAAGGAACGCCATAAACGGGTCTGGCCGGAGATGCTGGATGCCCTTTCCCGTACGGGATGGCGAAATTATTCGCTGTTCCTTCGCGACGACGGCCTGCTGATCGGCTACCTGGAGACTCCTGATTTCTCCGCGGCCCTCGAAGGAATGGCGGCGCTCGATGTCAACCGGCGCTGGCAGGCCGAAATGCAGCCCTTCTTTCAGGCTGTCGCCGGCCGCCCGGATGAGAACATGTCCGCGCTGGAGGAAGTCTTTCATTTAGAATAGGTTTTCTGTCGTATACTGTTTTCGCGGGCGCCGATGTGCGGCGATGGGGGCAAGCGCCACGGACCCATTCCGTGGCAGAATGGAAGTCTTGGACTTTTACGCATGGGGCCGTCTTCGTGCGCGCAGCCGAAATTGTTGCGGAATGCCCGCGAAGGTCGCTAAAATCATCGCGTTCGCACTTAATCCCAGGAGGAAGCATGGCAGCGGTAGAGCAAAAGGTGAAGCAGATTATCGTCGAGCAACTGGGCGTCGATGAGAGCCAGGTGGATGCCAACGCGTCGTTCGTTGACGACCTGGGCGCCGACTCTCTGGACATCGTGGAGCTCGTCATGGCGTTCGAGGAGGCTTTCGAGCTGGAAATCCCCGACGAAGACGCCGAAAAGATCACCACCGTCAAGGACGCAGTCGAGTACATCGAAAATAAGACAGCCAAGAAGTAGCCGCTTTTCTCACCAGGGAGACTCGTCTTGTCAAGAAGAGTAGTGGTGACCGGCGTCGGCTTGCTGACGCCGCTAGGAATTGGCACGGATGCGTCCTGGGAGGCGATTCAGGCCGGCAAGTCCGGCATAGCCCGCATTACCCAGTTCGATCCCGCGGCCTTCTCCTGCCAGATTGCCGGAGAGGTCAAGGGTTTCAACCCTGCCGATTACATCGAAAAAAAAGAAATCAAGAAGATGGGGCGCTTTATCCAGTTCGCCATCGCGGCGGCGGATTTCGCCCTGAAGAGCTCCGGCCTCAAGGTGACGGCGGAAAACGAAGAGCGCGTGGGAGTCTATATCGGCAGCGGGATTGGCGGGTTCGAAGTGATCGAGCGCGAACATCAGACCCTGCTGGAGCACGGCCCGCGGCGCATCTCGCCGTTTTTTATTCCCGCTACCATCATCAACCTGGCTTCCGGCCATGTTTCCATTCGCAGCGGCGCCAAGGGGCCCAATTCAGCCACTGCCACGGCCTGCACCACCAGCGCCCACTCCATCGGCGATTCCTATCGGATGATTGAGCGCGGCGATGCCGACGCCATGATCTGCGGCGGGACGGAAGCCGCGGTGACGCCCATGGGAATCGGCGGATTCGCGGCCATGCGCGCGCTTTCCACGCGCAACGCCGAGCCCGAACGGGCATCGCGCCCGTGGGACAAGGACCGCGACGGATTCGTGGTAGGGGAAGGCGCGGGCATCCTGGTCTTAGAGGAATTGGAACTCGCCCGTCAGCGCGGCGCGCACGTACTGGCTGAGATCGTCGGATACGGGATGAGCGCCGACGCGTTTCATGTCACCGCGCCCCCGGATACGGGCGATGGCGCATTCCGTGTGATGCGCAATGCCCTGCGCGACGCCGGAATCGAGCCATGGCAAGTGGAGTATATCAACGCCCACGGAACGTCCACCGAGGTCGGCGACCGAGCCGAGACGGCGGCCATCAAGCGCGCGTTCGGGGACCACGCGTATAAACTCGCGGTGAGTTCCACTAAGTCGATGACCGGCCACTTACTGGGCGGGGCGGGCGGAATCGAGGCGGGCATTACGGTCCTGGCTATCGTCGGCCAGGTTGCGCCGCCCACCATGAACTACCAGACCCCCGATCCGCTGTGCGATCTGGATTACGTTCCGAACCAGGCGCGCCCCATGAAAATCGAATACGCGCTATCGAACAGCTTCGGGTTCGGCGGGACCAACGGCTGTTTGATCTTCAAGCGGTATTCGGAATAAGAGTCCCGGCAATCCCCGTAACTTGAAGTAAGAAGGGCAATTGCTAATTGCCAAAGGGAGAATACACCCAGGCTGGGTGGGCTTCACGCAAGCGTCAACGCGTTAACGTTCGATGTAAATAAAGTTGCGGATCTGTTTGACTTTTGGGCCCACCGCCCGTTATACTTCTCAATCCGCTCTTAGCGCCCCTCAAAAGTTCCGAAACCTTTGGCGCTCGCTCGGCGTCATTTATGTCTGGCTGTTGGGTTTGCACCCAGAGAGAAACGAACACGAAGATGAAGCATGGAGTTAAGCCGAAATTCATCGGCTACCGCAAGATACTTGAGAATAAGGCGGACGAAGTTCGTCGTAGCATGTCCGCGCAGAAGGCCGCCCAGGTGGTGGCCCGGCTGGATTGCCCCTCCGACGAGGGCGACCTGAGCCAGCAACATCACGAAGAGTGGATTTTCCTCAACCGGAATACCATCGACATGAAATTACTGCGCGAGATCGCGGACGCCCTGCACCGCATCGAGACCGGAATCTACGCAACCTGCATGGAGTGCGACGAGCCGATTTCCCAGAAGCGTTTGGAGGCTGTCCCGTGGGCGCGCTACTGCGTGACCTGCCAGGAAGCCATCGCCAACCGCGTCGCCACCGGCGAATACGCCAACGAGTTCCAGGAAGTCCGATGAAGCTGGCGGACCTCCGCAAGCTTGCCATCCGCCGCCAATTCCGAATTCGGTTTGCATTGCGCAATGGAATGGAGTGCGTCGTCGACCACCACGGCGTGGCGCGCGTTCCCGCGCTGAAGACTGTTCCGGATTTCGACCTGGAGGCGGAACTGGCCACGGCCAGTGAGTTTGTGCTCGAACCCGCCGCCGGCAAAGAGCCTTCCATCCCCAGGCCCGTGCGCCGCGACGAACTCGCCGCCATGACAGCCACTGCCCCGCCCGCCTCCCCGGCCGCCCACGAAGACGATTAGTGAGGTGGGGCGGACCTCCTGGTCTGCCTTCTTTATCCTTGCCCCCACCGCGCGGCGCCTATAATAGGCCCATGTTCCACCGTCTTTTTACCTCTTGCTTCGTGGTAAGTCTAGTTACTCTTTCCGCCCCCGCGCAGTCCGTCACCGTCCTGAGACCGGCCCGCGTTTTCGATGGCGATGCCCTGCACGAAGGCTGGGCCGTGCGCGTGGCGGGCAATCGCATCGAGGCCGCGGGCCCCGCCGCAAGCATCTCCACTGCAGGCGCCGCGTTGGTCGACCTCCCCGGCGCCACGCTGCTGCCAGGCCTGGTCGAGGGTCACTCGCACATCATGCTGCATCCTTACAACGAGACCCCGTGGAACGATCAGGTGCTGCATGAAGGCGTGGCCCTGCGCGCAGCGCGCGCCGTCAACCATCTCCACGCTACCCTCATGGCCGGTTTCACCACCATACGCGACCTGGGAACCGAAGGGGCCGGCTATTCCGACGTCGAACTGAAACAGGCCGTGGCACAGGGCATTATTCCCGGACCTCGCGTGCTGGCTGCCACGCGCGCCATCGTGGCTACAGGAGCCTACGGCCCCAAGGGCTTCGCGCTCGAATGGCGCGTTCCGCAGGGCGCCGAAGAAGCCGATGGCGTCGATAGCCTCACGCGCGTCGTACGCGACCAGATCGGCCACGGCGCCGACTGGGTCAAGCTCTACGGCGATTATTCGTGGGGGCCGGGGCCAGGGTCGCATCCCACCTTCTCGCTCGATGAGATGAAGCTCGCCGTCGAGACCGCGCGCAGCGCCGGCGTGCCCGTCTCTGTCCACGCAAACACCGCGGAAGGCATGCGGCGCGCCATCCTGGCGGGCGCGGAAACCGTCGAGCACGGCGGCGAAGGCACGCCCGAAATTTTCAAGCTGATGGTGGAGCGCCACGTCGCGCTCTGCCCTACCCTGGCGGCTACCGAGGCCCTTGCGCGATACGCCGGCTGGCAACCGGGCCAGCCCGAGCCTCAAAGCCTGCTACGCAAGCGCGCCAGTTTCCGCGCGGCGCTCGAGGCCGGCGTGACCATTCTCTCCGGCAGCGACGTGGGCGTGTTCGCGCACGGCGACAACGCGCGCGAAATCGAGCTGATGGTCGCCTATGGCATGACGCCCGCCGATGCCCTGAAGGCGGCGACGTCGGTGGCCGGCCGCGTCCTGCACCTGGACATCGGCCAGGTGAAGCCCGGAATGCTCGCCGACCTCATCGCCGTCGATGGCGACCCCACCAAAGAGATCTCCGCCCTGCGCCGCGTCAAATTCGTGATGAAGGACGGAAAGGTGTATGAGCGGCCCGCGGCAGCAGGGAAATGAGCAGACGCGCCCGAGTTGGGTGGACCGGTCAGGATCAGGTCCGACGCCGCTGGGCCACTTCTATCCGGGTGTGCCTACGTTCCGCCGTCATTGGCCAGTGGTGATATCATCCGCGTATGCGACTACTCTCTCTGTTGTTGCTCCTGGCCGGGGTGTCGTGCGCGCAAGTGAAGACAGGCACGTCGATGAACGGCCGATTTTGGGACCAGCTTTCTCTCGACGGCAAGATGGGCTACGTCGTAGGAGCCGCCGATGCAATCTTCGAGGTTGGTTTCCATGTCAGGAAGGACTGCGCTTGTGCGGCCGACGTAGTTATAGAGTCCATGAGGGCGCTATACGGCCAAAAGGGCGATGCGCTCTACGTCGAGTCGGTTCAGGCGATTGATGCTTTCTACAAAGAGTCGGCGAACAAGCGTATAACCGTCATCGGCGCGATGAAGTACGTAGCGAAGATGATGGACGGTGCCACCAAACAGGAATTAGAGGAGTATGAAGCTGCGCTAAGAAGGTCCTCGCAGTGAAACCGCATCGCGACCACCACGCACCGGTACAAATGGCGACGGCCCCAGCCCCGGCACTTCTCAATCGTTTTGCCACGCGACGAACAATCCCTTTTTTCGACCCTAGGGACCGGCAAGAAGGCAAGGCAATTCCGTGTCGCTTTCGAGGACGCATCCGTCACAGTGCTAACTGGGGAGGACGGCGGGACGCCATGCGAACTCGAAAACGAGCAGATTGCTGCCTGTCTCAGGCATTTCTCTGAGCGTGGCTGGTTCCGCCTGAGCAACAGTAAGACGGCAGGCGACCGCGACTCGAACGGCCTAGGTGAGTATTTCGCGCGGGAGTTCGGCTCTTCCGTGTTCGCAAGCCACTTCGCGGCCTTATGGGTGCGTCAGGGTTTCCTGCAGCACGAAAGCCGCTCAGGCGCGATCTGGCTCAGGGTCGTCCCGGACCGCCCGGAGCGCATGCGCTAACGAGCCGCCCATAGACCTCGCCCCTCAGTACTCGGGCCAAGCGTGGTCCCCTCAGCCCTGTTCGGCCAACAGCGTCTCCTCTTTTGGATCGATCTTAGCCAACTCGCGCGCGAGCCGGGTCCGCTTCTTCCGTTCGCTTAGCAGGTTCACGACCGACTGGAGCGCCCGGCTTCGGTTCGCGTACCTACCCTCCCAGATCCAGCGGTCGAGATCGGCGATGGTCCTCCGTTCCAAGGTGACGGCAATTTTCCGCACCACGGCTCTAGCAGGACCTCACACGATCTCTTCCGTCGCCGGATCCCAGCGCACGGTCCGCTGCTGGCGGTATGAGGCGATGGCCATCTGGCAGGCAGTGGCTACGCGGTACCCGAGATCGAACGGGCACACCGGTTCCTTGCGGCTGCGCACGCAATCGAAGAAATTCTGCAGGTGCTTCGTCGTGAAGTCCTTGTAATTGCCGCCGCCGATGGGCGGGGCGGTAGCCGGAACGGTGGGCGCGGCCTCGGCACCGGCCTGCCGCCGCGAGCGGTGCTGCGGCACCAGCGCCACGTTATCGGCCTGATCGTGAATCAGCGTGCCGTTGTTGCCGAACAACAGATCGTAGCCTTCGTCGAAGTAACTGTTGCCGAACATGGAATTCCAGGTGAACAGTACCTTTTCCGGCTGCTGCATGGTCACCGACATCGTATCCGGCACTTGCATATTCGGCGCCAGGTAATCGGCCCCGGCCATGGTGACTGCTTCCGGAATCCCCCAGCCCAGCGCCCCGTACCAGAAACCCACCTGGTGAACCATATTCTCAAAAACGTTGCCGCCGGAGTAGTCCCAGTAGAAACGCCAGTTCATGTAGCGCTGCGGATCGAACGGGTATGTCTTCGCCTCACCTTGAAAAGCCTTCCAATCGACGTGCGCTGCGTCGCAATCCGGCGGAGGAGTGCGCGTCCAGCCGCCATAAGCCGCGTTTCTGTAATGAAAGGCCTGTAGGGCGGTAATCGAACCCAGATTCTCTTTGGTAGCCAGCCCGCGGGCCATCTCAAAGCCCGGACCGCTGTTCATCTGCATGCCGATCTGTACTACCCTGCCCGACCCCTGAAACGCGTGTTTCATGCGCCGCCCGTGGTTGGGATTGAACGCCATGGTCTTTTCCTGATAGATATCCTTGCCCGCCTGGATGGCCGGCACGAAGTTCAGGCAGTGGTTGTGCTGCGGCGTCACAATCAACACCGCGTCGATGCTCTTGTCATCCAGCAACTGGCGAAAATCGAGATAGGTCTTCACGTTCGGCGCCAGTTTCTTGACGCCCGCGAAGCGCGCCGCGTAGACATCCGCCACGGCCACGGCTTCCACGTTGGTGCACTTCAACGCGAAGCCGAAATCTTCCGTACCGCGCGCGCCCGCGCCGATCAGGCCAAAGCGGACCCGGTCGTTAGCCCCCAGGATGCGGCTGGTGGGGGTCTGCCCGGCGCCCGCCACGCCGGCCGCGCCGATCAATCCACCCAAGAACTCACGGCGATTGGACACTATTCACCTCCGTTCGAAGACGGTCACCATTTTACTCCACGGCGCGCGGCGCCGCGAATCGGCACGCCAGTTTATGGCCGGCTGCGTCCCGCCTTCTCAATCTCCGCCAGCCTCGCCAGCAGCGTTTTCACTTTATCCGGATACTTCGCCGCCAGGTTATTCTTCTCGCCCGAATCTTCGGTAAGGTGGAACAACTGTGGCTGAGGATCGTTGCCAGTCTCGTTCCCCGCGCTCCGTTTCGCGCCGGCGTTGGGACGGATCACCTTCCAATCGCCCACAATCAACGAGAGCGCGCCGGCATGCTCCACCACGTGGTCGCGCGCCCGTTTCGATTTGCCCAGCAGCGCCGGCAGCTCGTTGAAGCTGTCCGGACCCGCGTCGGCCGGCGGCTTCTGTCCCGTCAGCGCGGCCAATGAGGAGAGCAGGTCCACCTGGTCCACCAGCGCGCTCGAAACGCCCGGCTTCACTCTGCCCGGCCAGCGCGCGATGAAAGGGACCCGCGTGCCGCCGTCGTAGGCGCTGTACTTCCCGCCGCGCCATGGCCCGGCCGGCTTGTGATCCCCCAGTTTCTCCACCGACTGATCGTGGTAGCCGTCGTCCACCACCGGCCCGTTATCGCTGCTGAAAATAAACAGCGTCTCGTTCGTCAGCCCCAGCCGTTCGAGCGTCTCCGTCACGCGCCCCACGCACCAATCCAGCTCCATGATCGCGTCGCCGCGCGGTCCCATCGGCGTCAAGCCGACAAACCGCTTGTTGGGCAGGCGGGGCACGTGGATATCGTGCGTCGCGAAGTAGAGGAAGAAGGGATCCGCCTTGTGCTGTTCGATGAAGGAGACGGCCTTGGCGGTAAGCGTATCAGCCATGTCCTCGTCCACCCAGCGCGCCGCTTTGCCGCCGCTCATGAATCCAATGCGGCTGACCCCATTCACAATGCTGTCCGCGTGGCCCTCGCTCGGTTGCATGCGCAGCAGTTCGGGGTGTTCCTTGCCCGTGGGTTCGCCGCCGGGGTTCCGCTGGTAGTTAACCACGATGGGGTCCTTCGGGTCGAGCCCCACCACCCGGTGATTCTCCACGAAAACGCAGGGGACGCGGTCGCCGGTGGCCGGGAAGATAAATGCGTAGTCGAACCCCACTTCCAGCGGGCCGGGACGGATGTCGCCGTTCCAATCCAGGTTCCCGGTGCCCAGGCCAAGGTGCCACTTGCCCACCGCGCCCGTCTGGTAACCCGCCTGCCGAAGCATCGCCGGAAGCGTGTAGCGCCCCGGTTGGACAATCAGCGACGCGTCCCCCGGCAGAACGCCGGTGCCCTTATGCCGCCATGCGTACTCGCCCGTCATCAGCGCGTAACGCGACGGCGTGCAGGTTGCCGATGGCGAATGGGTGTTTGTGAAGCGCACGCCCTCCGCCGCCAGGCGGTCGATGTTGGGCGTAGTCACGCGCTTCGCGCCGTAGCAGCTTACGTCGCCGTACCCCAAGTCGTCGGCGTACATGTAGACGATGTTCGGCAGCTTGGCGGCCGCCGCGCTTCGCGCCTGCAGCAGCAGGGGAAGCGAGGACGATAGAAAGAGCCTTCTGGAGAAGTTCCCGCTTGGCATTTCAGCCTTTCGTTCCATTTCCGATGCCGGCATTGCGCTCGGCGACTAGCGAGAAGCTCGACCAATCCAGATCCCCTTGCCCATTCGCCATCGCCGAAAGCAGATGGTCATGGATCAGGCTGGCCAGCGGCATCGGCGCCGCGAAGTCCTCGGCCGCCTCCATGGTCAGGCGGACGTCCTTGAGCCCCAACCGCAATGCAAACCCAGCCGGATCGAATTTCCGGTCGGCGATCAAGCGCCCGTAGTTCGCATACACGGGCGACCCGAACAGCCCGTTCATCACCTCCAGGAAGGCGTGCGGCGAAACATCCGCCTTGCGAAGCGTCGCGAAGGCCTCGCTGAACGCCTCGAGCATGGCGGCGATCATGAAATTGCCGCACAGCTTGACCGCGTTGGCCTGGGATGGATCGGACCCCAGTACAAACGTCTGTCGGCCGATGGCGTCGAACAGCGGCCGGCAGCGCTCGACGAGTTCCTTCGGACCCGCCGCAGCCACCAGCAGATTCTTCGTTGCGGCGGCCTCCGGACGCCCAAATACGGGGGCGCTCAAGTAATTCTGCCCGCGGCGAGCGTGCTCGCCGTCCAGTCGCCGGGCCAGCTTGACGCTGATGGTGCTGCACGAAACGTGCGTCGCGCCCTCCGGCAGCGTCGAGGCGATCCCGTCTTCGCCAAAAACCACCTGTTCCACCGCGCGGTCATCGGCCAGCATGGTCATGACCGCCTCCGACGCCGCCGAAACGCCCGCCGGCGTATCGGCTACGCAGGCGCCATCGGCAACCAGAGCCTCCGCCTTATCCCGGCTGCGGTTGAATACGGCCACTTCATGGCCAGCGCGAAGCAGGTTGCGCACCATGCCGGCGCCCATGCGGCCCAATCCGACGAATCCAATTCTCATAACAGATAGGATACGCCGTGCCGCAGCCTTTCCAGGCGGCGATGCCGGCATTCCTGCGGGCATTCTTGCTTTTCTTCTCGCGCCGCAATGTTATCTTGGATATACAGCCCTGGGCAGCAACCATGATCTCTCGCGAAGAAGCTCTCGACCTGTTCCGCTCGGACGACCTGATCGGCATCGGCATGGAGGCCGACGCCGTACGCCGCCGCTGGCATCCCGAAGGCATCGTCTCCTACATCATCGACCGCAACATCAACTACACAAATTTCTGCACCGAGTACTGCACCTTCTGCGCGTTTTACCGCCCCATGGGTCACGCCGAGGGCTACCTCCTGCCCAAGGAAACCATCTTCGACAAGATCCGTGAGACCGTCGATCTGGGCGGCACTGGCGTGCTGATGCAGGGCGGCCTGCATCCCGATCTGAAGATCGAATGGTACGAGGACCTTTTCCGTGGTATCAAGCAGCGCTTCACCATTCACCTGCACTGCCTCTCCGCGCCGGAGGTGACCAACATCGCCGAAGTCAGTGGCCTGAGCCTGCGGGACACCATCCGGCGGTTGATGGATTCCGGTCTCGATTCTATTCCCGGCGGCGGAGCGGAGATCCTGGATGACGCGGCGCGCCATCGCATCAGCCGTCTCAAGTGCTCCACCCAGGAATGGATGGATGTACACCGCACGGCCCACCAGTTGGGCATGCGCACCACCGCGACCATGATGTTCGGCTGCGGCGAGACCATCGAGCAGCGCATGAACCATCTGGAGCTGGTCCGCAATCTTCAGGAGGAAACCGGCGGCTTCACAGCCTTCATCCCGTGGACCTTCCAGCGTGAGAACACCTCCCTGGGACGCTTCGTGAAGGAAGAAGCCACGGCCGTGGAATACCTGCAAACCCTGGCGATCGCGCGCATCTATCTCGCGAACTTCGAGAACGTCCAATCGTCCTGGGTGACGCAGGGCCTGAAAACCTGCCAGTTGGGCCTGCGTTTCGGCGGCAACGATGTAGGCAGCATCATGATCGAGGAAAACGTGGTTGCCGCCGCCGGCGCGCACCATTGCAGCACGGAAGAGGAACTGCGCCGCATGATCCGCGACGCAGGCTTCATCCCCAAGCAGCGGGACACGCTATACCGGACCTACTTTCTGAATTAGCCGCCCGTTGTGGCACTATAACAATGTGGGGGCGTAGCTCAGCTGGATAGAGCAACGGCCTTCTAAGCCGTAGGTCGGGCGTTCGAGCCGCCCCGCCCCTACCACCTCATCATTCGAAGCGCAGCGCCGCCATCGGATCGACGCGCGATGCTCGCCTGGCCGGCAGCCATGCGGCCACGCCAGCCACCGCCAACAACAGCGCTACGGCCGCCGAGAGCGCCCACGGATCGTTGGGCTTCAACCCGAACAGCAGGCTCGCTGCGTACCGGCTGAGCGCGATCGATGCGGGTACGCCAACCGCCAGTCCGATTCCAACAAGTGTCAGCGTCTCACGCAGCACCAGCAGCAGCACGCCGGAGCGCTGTGATCCCAGAGCCATGCGAATGCCGATCTCCGTCGTCCGCCGCGCCACCCTATACACCAAGACTCCGTAGACCCCGACGCACGCCATCAGCAGCGCAAGGCTGCCGAAAAGCCCGGACAGCGTAGCCATAAGCTGGTCTTGCAGCAGCGATCTTTTGACCTGCGTGGCCAGCGGCGTAAACGTTCCCAGGGGCACATTCTTATCGACGGATGCGATCGCCGCGCGGACGCCTGCCGCTGCCTCGTCCACACCGCGCGCCGCCTGTACTTCCAGCGTGAGTCCGCCGTGCGGGGTGGCGTCCTGTAGGCAATTCAAATAGGCCGTCTGATGCGCCGTCTCGCGGAGACTATCGTACTTCGCGTCCGCCACCACGCCGACAATCTCCGCGGGAGGCCGGTCGCCTAACGTCACTCGCTTACCCAGCGGGCTGCCGCCGGCGAAGTAATGACGCGCCATGCTCTCGTTGATCAACAATACGCGCGGCGCCTCCGGTCCGCTGTCCCGTTCGCTGAAATCGCGCCCCGCCAGAAGTTGCGTGCCCATGGCGGCCAGATAGCCGGGCGATACGGCATTCAGAAACGTAGTTTGGTCCTCGCCCGGCCGCCCCGCGTAGCCCTCGACGGATGCGGAGAGATCCCATCTATAGCCGGAAATCGGCGTATTCGTCGAGAAACCGGCGGCGCGAATGCCCGGCGTCTCGCGCAGACGGTCGAGAAATTGCTCGTAGAACGTAATCAGGCGGGCGTCCTTGTATCCCGCGTTGCCTGGGTTGACGTCCACCAACAAAACGCGCTCGCGCTGGAAACCCGGATCGAGCGTTTCCAGGTTGTACAGGCTTCTGCTGAACAAGGTCGCTCCTGCCACCAGGATGAGAGACAGCGCCACTTGCGAGACCATGAAGACGGCGCGCAGGTTGCCGTCGGGGCCTGACGAACGGCTTTCCCTTAACGAGGGACTGGGTTGCACGCCCGCCGCGCGAATCGCGGGACCGAAGCCGAAGAGCAGGCAGGCGCCGGCGCAGATGGCGGCGGTAAACGCAAGCACGCTCCCGTCGATCCCTGCGTCGAGCCGTACGTCCGGGAGGAATGAGAGGAGCAGTGCGCTGGTCCATCGCGCGAAGAGGATTCCCAGAAGGCCTCCCGCGCCTGCCAGCAGCAGCGCCTCCATCATGATCTGCGACACCAGCCGCCACCGCCCAGCGCCCAATGCCGCGCGCACGCCAAATTCCCTACGCCGGCTCGCGGCCCGCGCCAGCAGCAGGTTCGCCAGATTGATGCACGCCAGCAGAAGCACCGCTCCCACCACTGCCATCAGTACGTACAGCGGCTTGGCATATTGGTTACGCAAGTGGGAAAGGCCTCTGCCGCCGCCCGTCAGCGTCAGGATCTGGCTGAGGTATCTCTGGCGGTTGAACGAATCGCGCATCATCCCCGAGGTTGCTGCCAGATGACGCTTGAAGACGATCCCCAGATCGGCTTCCGCCCGCTCCACGGACACTCCGGTTCGGAGGCGGCCGATAATGGCAATCCAGTTGAACCCCGGACGCGGCAGCCAGCTCTGGGTCCGCAGGTACGGTTCCGCGGCGATGGGCGCCTCGAAGTCCTGCGGCGTCCCTGGCCGCACGCCGGTGAAGCCGGCGGCGCTCACGCCGACAATCGTGAACGGCTTGCCTTCGACCGTCAGTGTCTTTCCGACGGCCGCTAGATCGCCGCCATAGACCCTCTGCCAGAAGCCATAACTGATTACCGCGAGCGGTGCGGCGCCGTCCGCCTCCTGAAACATGCGGCCGGCCGCGGGGCGCACGCCCAAAAGCGCGAAGAAATTGCCGGACGCGTAAGCGCCCTCGCCCGCCGATTCGTCGTTTCCAATCCGCGCATGTAAAGGCGTCAATGATACGGCTGCGACGCCGGCCAGCGTGCGGCTCTCGTCCTGGAGTTGTTTGAATAGAGGATAGGAGAAGCCTCCGCCTGGCTTATCCTGCCCCGGATCGCCTCGGTGGAACTCGACCAATTCGCCCGGGCGCTCAACCGGCAGCAGCCGTAACGCGACTGCGTGGAATACGCTGAAGATGGCGGTATTGGCTCCGATGCCAAGCGCCAGCGACAGCACGGCAATGGCGGTAAAGCCGGGACTCTTCAGCAGCGTGCGGATACCGTAGCGCAAGTCCTGCACGAGATTCTCGATGACGTTTACACGGCGCATATCGCGGCATTCCTCCTGAATCTGGGCAATGCCTCCGATCGTGCGCAGCGCGGCCAGGCGGGCTTCGGCAGGCGCCATTCCGGAGGCCAGATTCTCTTCGATCAGTTGGTCCAGATGAAAGCGAAGTTCGGCTTCGAGCGCAAGGTCCACACTTTGCCGCCGAAACAGCGATCGAAAGCGCAGACGGACTCTATCGAGCGTCCGCATGTCAAGCCTCTTGCACCACCAGGTTGATCGCGGCGGAGAGCCGCGTCCAACTCGCCAGTTCTTTCCTCATCTGGCTGCGGCCCGCCTTCGTAAGCGAGTAGAACTTCGCCATTCGGCCAGTCTCGGTGGGCCCCCATAAGGACTCGATCCACCCCTGCTGCTCCAGACGGTGTAGCGCCGGATACAGCGAACCCTGCTGCACCTGAAGAGCTTCGTGCGAAACCTGCTGGATGCGCTTGGCAATCGCCCAGCCGTGCTTGGGTTCGAGAGCGATGGTCTTGAGTATTAACAGGTCCAGGGTTCCCTGGACAAGGTCGATCGGTTTGCCCATGCCTAGATTATCCACAATTGTAGACGATCTTGGCAACAGGTGGGGCGGGCCGGGGCGCCCACGCCCTTTGTGGTCCCGCCTGCCTTTCCTATTCGTACCTAAGCGCAACCACAGGGTCGATTCTCGTAGCCCTTCTCGCCGGAAGCCACACCGCCAGTAACGACACGGCGCTCAGCGCCAGCGGCACGCTCACGAACACGAATAGGTCCCGCTCTTTGACCCCATACAGGAACGCCGCCATGACGCGCGTGAGTCCGAAAGCCGCGCCCACGCCGGCGGCCACTCCGATCAGCGCCAGCCGCATACCCTGCAACAGGACCATCCTCCGCACATCGCCCGCTTCCGCCCCCAGCGCCAGGCGGATTCCAATTTCCCGCGTGCGCTGCTGTACCGAGTGGGCCATCAGCCCGTAAACGCCAATCGCCGCCAGGAACAGCGCCGCGCCGCCAAAGACCGTCATGAGCAGCATATTGAACCGCTGCCGGGAGGTAGACTCCGAAACCACTCCATCCATTGTGTCGATGTCGGATACGGGCAGGCCGCTCACCTGACGCAGTTGCGCCTGAACGGCCGAGCTGAATGCCTTCGGATTGCCGCGCGTCCGGACGATCCACGCGATCGGCGTGATCCGATTGTTGAGCGCTGTGACGGCATCGGGAACCTGCGCGTTGGGCACGTACATGGCTGGCCCCGGATCGCGGTTGAGAGCGCCGTCGCGGACATCGCCCACGATGCCGACAATTTGCCGCGGCGTCTCCGTGGAGAACTCCGACATGATTCCCTTGCCGATCCAGATCTTGTCATTAAGCGGATCGGCCTTGGGCCAGAACTGGTGCGCCATTGTCTGGTTGATAATCGCCACCCGCTCGGCGGCGCCGTCGTCGCGCTCCGTAAAGGCGCGGCCCCGCAGCACGGGGATTCGAAATACGTCGAAGAAGCCGGGGGAAAGCGTCAGCCACTCGCCGCCTCCGTGGAATGGGCCGTTCGTGAGCGGCCTGCCCATGATGATAAACGGTAGTCCGTACCCCCCTTGCAGCGGGAGGCAGCACGTCGCGCTGGCGATCGCCACGCCGGGCAGCGCGCGCAGCCGTTCCACGCCGTCCCGAACCAGCCGCTCAACCGTCTCGGAAGTTGCGTACTGCCCTCCCTCGAGCGACATCCTCATCGTGAGCACGTTGGAGGCGTCGAACCCGGGATTCACCGCGCTCAACGCGAGTGAGGTGCGGATCAGCAGCGCCGCCCCCATCAGCAGGACCACCGCCAGAGCCACTTCGCCCACCACCAGCATGGTGCGCGCCTTGTTATGGCGGAAGCCGGTGCCGGAGCGCTCGCCACCCTCCTTGAGAGCGACGCCCAGATCCGGCCTGGAGGCTTGTAGGGCTGGGATCGTGCCGAATAGGACGCCCGTGACCACCGCGGCAAGTACAGTGAACCCGAGAATGCGCCAATCCAGAACCACCAGCGTCCCTTTTTCCCCAACCCGCGGAAGACCCGCCGTATTCACGCTGAGCAAAGCCCGAATTCCCACCACGCCGAGCGCCGAACCCGCCACGGCTCCAACCAGTGACAGCAGCACGCTCTCCGTGAGCAGTTGACGCACGATGCGCCCGCGCCCCGCGCCAATGGCCGTCCGGATAGCGAACTCGCGCCGCCTCCCGATCGCGCGCGCCAGCAGCAGATTCGCCACATTGGCGCACGCGATCAGCAGCACCAGTCCGACGGCGCCCAGCAAGACCAGCAATGTGGGACGAACGTCCTGGACCAGCGCTTCGCGGATTGGCTCCACGCTGAAGCCTTGATCGTTTTGCAGCGCGGTCGGGAATTTGTGCCGGTATTCGTCGCCGGAAGCGCGCAGGCGCTCCTTAGCCTGCGCAAGGGTCACTCCCGGTTTCACCCGCCCCGCCGCCCGAAAGTAATGGCCTTGGTCGGTGGTGTTCGGGTCCAACTGAAAAGGGACCCACACTTCCGGTTGGGAACCGAATTCCCTGAAATCGAAACCGGAGCCCACGATTCCGATCACCACATAGGGGTCTCCGCCTAACAAGATGGTCTTTCCGAGGATCTGTGGATCGCCTCCGAAGCGCCTCGCCCAAAGCCCCTGGCTAACCAGCGCGACTTTCTCGCCGTGCGGCAGATCCTGTTCGCGGGAAAAGGTGGCGCCCCGCACGATGGGCGCTCCGAAAAGACGGAAATAGGCCTCGCTTACCTGCTCCGACTTGATTTGTTCCGGCACTCCACTTCCTGTCAAGTTGACCACGCCGTCCCGAAATGCGGCCACGTCCTGCACCACGCTCTCTTGTGCGCGCCAGTGCTGGAATTTAGCGGGCGATCCCGCGGCTCCCGACCCCCGCGGCGAGGTATTCATGAAGAACACCAGACGGTCCGGATCGGGAAACGGCGCCGGCCTCAACAGTACCGAATCCACCACGGAAAAGATAGCCGTGTTGGTTCCAATTCCCAGCGCCAGCGCCGCCACTGCGGCCGCCGTGAAGCCTGGGCTCTGCCGGAACATGCGCAGCGAATGCCTGACATCCTGAACGAACGTCTCCACGGGCTCAGTGCTCCTTGGAAATTTTAGACGACGGCAGCGTCGGGAAGTTCCGCGGAAATGCTAGAATTCCACCTATGAAAGGCAACCCACAAGTCATCGCGGCCCTCAACCTGGCGCTGAAGGAAGAGTTGTTGGCCATCAACCAGTACTTCCTTCACTCGGAAATGTGCGAAAACTGGCATTACGACCGTCTGGGGAGTTTCGTCAAGAAGCAGTCCATCGACGAAATGAAACACGCCGAAGCGTTGATCGAGCGCATCCTGTTTCTCGATGCGACGCCCAGCCTGACCGAACCCATGCAGCTTACGGTCGGCAAGAACGTCAAGGAGCAGATCGACAGCGACCTGAAGCTCGAAATCGACGCCGTCGGCATGTACAACGAGGCCATCAAGGTGGCGACCGAAGCCGGCGACAACGCCTCCCGCGAGCTGTTTGAGCGCCTGTTGAAGGACGAGGAAGAGCACGTCGACTGGCTGGAAGCTCAAGTCCACCAGATCCAGGAAATCGGTTACGAGCGCTATCTCTCACAACAGGTTCACGAAGACAAATAGCGCCGCTCACACTATTCAAGCACCACAACCTCGTGATCCACGACGGATTGCACCTCGAACGCCGCCCATTGATCGCGCACCGTAATAGCCAGCTTGCCGGCCGCCACCAGGCGCTCGCCATGCGCGCCGCGAACATCCGGCGGGAGCTGCACCTTGATCTGTAACGGTCCCACCGGAATCGAATCGTCCATCGGCGCGCGCCAGGTCGCGGAGTTCGTCAGGTTGATCAGATGCAGAATCAAACGGCCGGGCTGGCGGTACAGATGGCAATCGATCGAGCCGGGGCCGCGCACGTCGAGCGGAATCCGGTCCGCCGCGGTCCAGCGCACCACGTTGGCCAGCAGGTTGGCATGGTCGGGCAGGTTCTCGGAGGCGTAGCGGCGATCCAGATCGGCAGGCATGTAAGCCACGCGAGCTTGCCCGGCCGCACGCAGAACCAGTCCCGGAATGGTGGTCTTCGGCTGGCGCATCCAGGCGGTTTCAGGCGGAAAAATGGGGAATGGCGGGATAAAAGTCAGCGGGACAATGACGCCCGGATCGGTGCGCAAGGCTTCCAGCGCGCCGCCAAACGGCACGATATCGGTCTCCTCGAAGCCGCGCAGCACGGCATGCCGCTGGCCTTCCGGAACCGGCTCGTCGCCCGCCTTCGGACCCCAGACTTGCGCCCGCAACTCTGGCGACAGCCTAAGGTAGGTGTGTTCGGTCTGCGTCCCGGTCCGGCGGGTGGTTGCCGTCGCTCCCGAGTGCGCCCCGAACAGATCGGCTAGCGCGAAGTCCGGCCGCGCATCGCCCCACTCGTTGTAGAGGCTGGCTGCGCCCGTGGCCACCAGGCCGCCCCCGCGGGCTACGAACCGGCGAATGGCCGCGCACTGCTCGTCGGAAACCGCCCCGACGTTGGGCAACACCAACGCCGAAAACTGCTCTGCGTCGCGGTCGATGTGGTCCGCGTTTACCGGCAGGTAAGGAATCCGCGCGCGCAGCAGCGCCTGCGTAAATCCGCGGTAGGGCAGGTCCACCAGGCTGGCGGCGTCGTCCCGTCCATAGTAATCGGTGTTCTTCTGCGACCACACCACGCCCACGGAAGCCACCGGACGCCGGTTCAACAGATACCGCTCATGCTCCTTGTGCCACTGGAAAACCGGCTCGGCGGTGCGATACATGCGCCGGTCTTCGTGATAAGCGCCGACGTGATGCCACCACGGCTGTATGCCCCCGGCGATCCCTTCGAGCATCCACATGCGCGCTTCCGCGGCCGGCTGGCTGGCCACCCGGAACTGGTTGCGCCCGTTCAGGTACAGCGCCATGCTCTCCGGCATCGTCTTGTCCCAGCCCAGTAACCCGTGAACCAGCTTTCCGGCATCGCCGTTCTGCTGAAAACCAGTGGCGTCGGAGCGGGCCTGGTGGTCCAGCAGAATCATCTCGGCCCGCTTGCAAATCTCCTGGAAGTTGCGGAACGACTGGCTCTGGCTGCTGATCGACCCGCTGTTCATGCCGATCCACAAGCAGTTCGCCCCGCCCGCGGCCTTTGTCGCACGGTTGTTTAAATCCCAGATCTCCAGGCGCCGCTCGTAGTTCCATTCGATCCATTGCCGGTAGACCGCGCTGTTCCAGTCTCTGGCGCGCGGCAGCGCCTGCCCCGCCTTATCGCGGAACTTGCGCGCGCAGTTCTCGCAATGGCAGATGCTGTTGCGCCCCAGGCCGCTCCAACTGTTATCGGTAAATCCCTCCGGCTTCGAGCGCTCCACAATCTCCGTCAGCACCGCCGGAATGTATTCGTCGTAATAAGGGCTGTTGACGCAGGTCGTGTATCCGTCTCCCGAGCGATACGGATCGCCCGACGCCTGGCGCGCGATCCAATCCGGATGGGCGCGGAAGAAATCGTCGGCGACGCGGCTGGAATCCATGCGCGCCAGCACCGCCAGGCCGTCTTCGTGCGCGGCGCGCGTCAACTCGCCATACAGATCGCGGCCGCCCAGGAACTCCGCCTGCCGCTGCAAAGGAAACTTGCTGGGGTAGTACGCCACAATGCCACCGGCATTGATAATCACACCCTGAATCGCGGTGCGTTTCCAGTATTCCCGCCACCACGGAATGTCGTAGCGGACCGGATCGCGCTCGGTGATATTGGTCTGCCCCCACCGGACCGCGCGCCGGTACCAGGGCACGCCGGCCGGCGTCTGCGCGGCGGACGCAGCCGCCCCGGCAAGCGTTGTCTGGATAAAGTGGCGTCTGGTCGGCATTCCCATACTGTAACCGACCGCGTCCGAGCCGCGGACGTCCATCCGAGCCGCGAACGTGAGAGAGCGGTTCCGTTACCCTTCCGATTGTCAAGGCAAAATAGAAATGTCCTATTCCCAGCAAAGTAGAAATGTCCTCTTTACACGGTAAAGCCGAGGGGTAGGGTTTAGAGTGGATTCGTCCGCGAGGGGTCGCGCCCGAGCGGATGCC